>Ga0056128_1005508_pt1 | contig 15926 bp, 8 predicted proteins | sample WorMetLIZISLAND2_FD_71113 | JGI IMG/M metagenome (GOLD analysis project Ga0056128, IMG submission 71113) | Marine gutless worms symbiont microbial communities from Max Planck institute for Marine Microbiology, Germany - Olavius geniculatus... ...
TAAGAGACAGTTCCAATTCCTTTCTCTTTACCATCCATTCCTTTTCTCTTTCCCATTTCCTTTCCTCTTTCTTTTCCGCTTTCCTTTTCCTTTCCTTTCCCCTTCCCTTTCTCTTTTTTTCCTTTCTTCCGTCTTTTTTGTGTCCAGGTCCGTGCGTCCAATATTTGAGGCGCCATATCTCCATAACTTTGCAAGATAGACTCATGGTCACTATGGACCACCCATAAGAAGTCGGCCCTTGGGAGTCGACTGGTCACATGACCGATGACGTAACGTGACCCCCAAAAGTCAAAGTCGTGACCCCATTATATTTGAAACGCGATATCTCCGTAACGGTGCCAGATGGACGCATGGTCATCATGGACCACGGATAGGAAGTCGACTCCCGGGAGTCGAATGGTCACGTGACCGATGACGTCACGTGACCACAAAAGGTCAAAGGCGTGACCCCATTATCTTTGAGGCGCTATATCTCCATAACGGTGCAAGATAAACGCACGGTGACGATAGACCATTTATAGTGAATCGAATGGTCTCGTGACTGACAATGTCTATTGTTTAGTTGAAATAATAGAGAAGGATGAAAGGATCATTGCTGCTGTTTAATTTGAAATTAAACTGTTTGATTTTTTACCAGTCTAAACAGCTCACTAACTATATTTATACAGACATATACTGTAAACTATCAAAATGCATTGGACAGACTCCGTGTTCGTATGAGCATTAGGCCTATCTTGTTACACAGAAAGCACTCGCCGTAATCCAGCGTCGGTAACGGCACCAGCAGCTAATAACACGAGTATATTATTAGGAAGGTCACGGCTATGCAAATCGACCGGCCTGCGTACTATAGATGCGCGCTAGAAATAGATCGCCTTGTTACCCGCAGATGGGCCGGTAATAAAAACTTGACGAGTTAGCCTGCGGGAGTGACTATCCAATGTGGATCGAGACAGCGGTTAGCACTCCAGTGTGGAGTGGGCAATAGTTAGTGGGCAATAGTGATAGCACGTGACCTAGGAAGTAATGCCCGGCCGGACATCCATAATGCAGTGCATCGTTGACGTCATTGTCGACCTTACCGACTCAAGCCGAGCAGAGTATAGCGGTACTCGTAGTGACGCACGGATCGTCTATTTTTTCCAGATTATTTCCCTTTCAAGCCTTTGCCTGCTTTATAGACATTACATTTAAAAACATCACGGACAATCAACAATATTCGTCAGTGATATAGCAGAGTATCAACACTATTAACTGGTATGGAAAAACCATTAGCTGCGTTTTGGATGACTTAACAAGTTAGGTGTACCATGGATAAAATATTATAAACATGTTAATGATAATAATACTTTTAATTTTAAAAAATACTTTTAGCTATTAGTTTTAATTTCTGCTGACGGCACGACAGACGAACAATTCGAAAGAGTTTTGTTTTGCTGTATTAAGGCAATATACTAGTAAGTTTGTTTTTTGTGCTCCAGCATAAGTATCTGATTATAGTATTTATAATAGGCTATACTTATCTATAAACAATTCCTGACATGTTAGACATCAAAAACGCAGCTATTATTGTGGGTTTAGAAATCGCGAATACGTTGAATAGTTAGTCAACTGATTAATCCTACATTCTAATCTTTAACAACTTTGTTATTAATAAAGATTGACCAAGTTTCACAAGAAAGTATTAATTAACTAAAATACAAAAATATTTCTAATAGTTTAATTGTTTAACTCCTCAACAAATCGGTGCAATTACCTCATATATGCATTAAGCTAATTTTCACCGCCGTAGTAATTTTTTTCTAAATTCGATATTCTTTTACAATAATGTTCTCGTTTAAATTCAAGTCATTCGACACTTAAACTGTGAACAATATAGGCATATTTAGCAATTTATTTGCGCGTTATAAACAAAGCTACCTAAGCACTGACCGATTAAATTTCGTGGCTACAATTGTTTAAAACTGCGCATCACTACTACTGCTGCTGCTGTTGCTGATGCAAGAATCACGTTGCAACAATCGCCGTCATCACTCATGCATAACTGACCACACTACATCAACCCGTAGCGCACCACTGCGCCCAAATGGCTCATTTATCCGCCCAACGCTAGCCCAGTAAATGATGAAGGCGTTGATGATACTGAGTAGCGAGGGATCGACGCTAGGTGTCGCTCTAGTAGTTGCGTTTTATTTAGGCGCATACACAGCGACGTAATTGAACTGAACTAAACTGACATGGTTCAGTTTTTGACGAACAGTCCAACGGGCAAACAGTAACGCATTACAGTAGGCACCGTCTAACGGCGTTGGTGGTTTACGTGACCACGCTCACGTATGCGTCAACCAATGACCAATAGGCTCGACTTGCTTGTCCACTGGCCAGTTCGTCTAAAACTAGACAGTGTCGGTTCAGTTCAGTTACGCCGCTCTTTGCGCGCCTTTACGTAACTATCGCATTACTTGCTTTCCTTAAGTTCAAGCTCCACTACTTCGATTAGTTGTAGACCGATTTGTCAGTCGACAAATCGTACAACGAGCTTGTTACCTGTTGCAACTTTGTTGCAAACTTTCGATGTTGCGCGGACTTGTTGATAACTAATTTTGACATAAGGTTTTAAATTTGCTATAGAGTTTGTTTTACAGCGCGTTGCGCACAACAAAACCACAATAAATCAGAAAAAATAGACTAGTAAATTTAAGGTATAGTTACGCTTTAAAATGTAAGATTTCAAAACAAGTTTTCTGCAAACGTTTTTTTGCATGTAATCACGTTAAAATATTTGCAAAATGTTTTTTTTCCAAAATACCTGCAAAAATGTTTAATTTACAGCGCAGAACGTTTATAAACATCTTGCTCGCAAAATTAAACGAATAAAACATTTGCAAAATAAACTTGCAAAATGTTTAATCATTTAGTTTACGTTATAAACAACGTCTAAAGCATCTGCAGAAGTGTTTACAATAGAAATCTTGCAACAATTTAGCAAATCGCATTAGCAGGTTGAATACGAGTTGAAGATGAAGGGTGATTTCATGCAAATTTTAACTTTAAGAAATGTTACATTTTTTACACAAAATTGGAAATCCTGCATTAGAACAAGCTTTGATGGAGTTTTAATTTTCCAAATGTTTTCTTAAAAGTTGTAACTTGCAAAACAGACAGACAGCCACAGTTATATACAAACCCTGTGCGTGATCGCTGTGAGATGCATTCTGCGTCTGCTTGTACCAGCGCTTGTCTGTCAGAGATCGCACAACTCGACTAACTGTCCACAAAACACAACACAATGACATTTTCACCATACTGCCATTATTAATTCCTGTAAGAATATGATGCAATTCTGTTGCAGTTTTGTTTCAGGTTTATCGCGTAAATGCGTTAAGACGCAAAGAGGGCGACGTAAATAAACTGAGCTGAACTGACACGATTCAGTTTTTTACGAACTGCAATACCGTTGTATTGGAAAATTTGTCGCACGGGAAAATTATTCCCACACGCAGCAGTCCGGGTTAGGGTTAAGATTAAGCATAGGGTTAAATTTCGGGTTAGGATTAGGGTTAGGAGTAAGGTTAAGATTAGGGTTAAGATTAGGGCTAGGGTTGAGGTTAGGGTTAGAGTTAGGGTTAGCGTTAGTTACATTATGACAATATGGAGGTGGGAAGACTTTTCTAGGTACGACAAATTTCCCACGACACCGTGTAACATTTAAATGCTTAACCGTAACGCTTTTTATAACAGGCTGAACACACATAGTCGCATGTCAACTTCATTAAACGAATATATGATGACGATGATGATGATGATGATGATGATGATGAGACGTTAGTTTTGGTTAATTAAGAGTAATATTTTGAAAAGTATTACCATTTTCTAGCTTCATTTTTACGCGCAACAGCAGCTACTGCTGTAGCGCGTCTTAGCCGTCGCAATTCTGTCCGTCCGTCCGTCACACGGGTGGATCAGTCAAAAACGGTGCAAGCTAGGATCACCAAATCTTCACCTTCGGCTGCCTGGAAGACTCTAGTTTCAGGATCCGTAAAGCCTCTCCATAAATTCGAAGAGGGTCACCCCCAGAGAGGGCGCTATATAAGAGAATGGTAGGGAACATTTGCGATATCGAGCCGTTAAAGCGTTAGCTGAGCGATAGCTGGCGCCCTCTGGTGTGTACGAGTAAAAACTATTGACACTATAGCCGCGGGTCGTCTGGCGGCCTCTGGCGACCGACTTTATTTTACTGCGCTTTCTTTGAAACTGTAGCCAAAAGCCACGGATGAAGTCTACGGATCACTAGCGTACGACGGTGCACCGCTGTTGCGCGTTCCCCTTTGCGTTAGCAGGGCTTCACTTGTTTTATCTTACTACCGTTTTCTCAGTGCTGCGAAGGTCACAACGTTACTGCGAATTTGCCATTTTGATATTAAATAAATGCTGTAAGAAGGTCTACATCTAAACGTTGTATGAGCAGCAACAAAGGAAAAATATAAGTTTTGTTTGATCTTCTCCGCAGTTCGTGTGGAAGTGTAACAGTGGAAGAATTGCTAAAATCGCGGCTTATTTGCCACAGTTATCACAAAAGATAAAAGTGGCTTACTTTTTTGTGCGGCCCGGTGTATCTGGGTGATAATGTATTGTTGTTAGGTCTGGCAGCAAGAAGACAGATAGACCTCTGGTGTGGATAAATCGCGCACGCGCCATGCAAGCTTGTTCCCGTCTGTCGAGTGTCGTCGTCGCGTGTGCACGACGTCACAGCACGAGATGACAGTGTTACAGCCGCGGAGCAGCAAGCGGAAATACCACCGCCCCAGTCAGTCATGACGTCCCAGCACGAAACAAGACGACGAATATCGTGGTAATACGAGCACGATAGAGAGCAGCTGAATTGCGGCCGCCGAGAAAAAACTAGCCACTAAAGTGATGGACAGATTTACAATGAAAAACGTCGTCGGCTTCTGCTTGACGTTTTGGAAAAATTATACATTTCGAAGAAATTGACTAGTCAGTAGTCAGTAAATGGTGGCTAAAGATGCAGGGGCATGAAACTCAGGGAGGTGTCGCGAGGGTCGAGCGGGTTGAAAATAACGGTAGAAAATTGTTTTCCCAGCCGTCATTCATTTGGATTATTAAAAGAATAATAGTGTGCTTGCGACGAAAAACGGTTACTTGTTAAGTAATTTTTATCTGATGTAGAATAGCCAAAAAAGCAGGAGGAACATTTTGCGGAATAAGGCTCAGACTTCAGCAGATGACTAAGGCCCAAACCAAAGCACAGTTGAAACACAAATGCATGTAACATTGCCGCTGCAATTTTGGATAAGACAATAATTTGGATAATCTCTTAACAGAAATATACCTCAGCAATCGATACAAACAATGTTGTAAGTTTCACAGCAGCATCGCAAATGCAAATACATGACTGTTAACGACAAACTAAGAGAAGTGATGACTATTTGTCTATATTCAAAAAGTTATCTTAATACATTTTTGGCGGAGAAGATTCTTTAGCTTATACTTGGCACGATGTATTAGTTTTTCCAACGGTAGATTATTGTTTAACGTTTCACAAACACGCCTCTCTAATTGTTGGCGGCAACATCGTGGCACACTAGCTGTCAACGATCTGTATGGAGACAGCAATGCAAGCATGCTCCAATAGTCTTCTGTCTCTATGTACCGGTGGTGGCGTGTGACGTGTGCGGGCGGGATTTCTGCAGTCGCAATCCACCGGCACAAACGTAGATCCACCTACTGTTATAACTAAATGCTATACAGATGTTACTAGTCCGGTGGATTTAACTTTGAAACAAACAAGTAATTTGAGCGAAGCTCATGAGACGCGCGACAGCCTTAGCAGTTTCTTTTCGCAGGTTGTTTTTGTCTATCGCCAGCCATTTCTACGCAATACACTCTTTATGTGTTCCTCGCAGCCGAAAATCGCAAAAAAAACTAAAAGAAAGCCCCCTATTTTGGGGGGAAGGGGTTCAACGTCATTCAATGTCATTGACATTGACACCGTTAAAAGGTTTGTCACTATGATAAGCAGCATGTCGGCGTCCATCTGCAAGCGTTTTCAGGCTACACAAGCCAATAGCAATAAAATAACCATTTTAGGGGGGTACCCTTCTTTGACGCCCGCATGTGCCGCCCTGCTTGAACCTAAAGAGTCGAAACTTGCAGCAATAAAATCGACGCTTAATGCTGAAAATTTTATGTGCAGGTGGTTTTGGTCAAAGCCTATCTCTAGCCATTTCGGCGCAGTTCACTCTTAAAATGTGTGTGTCGCAGCCCAAGTCGCGAAAAATTTACTAAAACAACTTATTATAGGGATTTAAAGTCGTTCAAAATCATCGATGTTGACATCTTATGAAGCTCGTCACCAGTGCTTGTTATGATGAGCAGCATGTCTGTGTTTAGCTGTAACCGTTTACACGTTACACGAGCCAATAGCGGTAAAATAAACACATTTTAGAAGGGGTACCCCTTTTTACGTTCCCATTTAAGGGGAACCTCCTCACTCAAGCGCACGAAATTTTGTCACGATAAATTAGAGTCTTTGCGGAGCACATCAGTGAAGATTTCGTGATCCTAGCTTGCACTGTTTTGATAGGGCTCAAGGGTGTAACGGACGGACGGACGAACTGACGGACAGACACCTCGACGATGGCTAAGACGTGCGAAGCATTACAGGCTGTCGCGCGTAAAAGCCTTACAATATTACGGAGCTAAGAAAATTAACCCGAAACGTCAGTACATGGCTTAGAACAAAACATCAAAAATTTGCTACAATCCACCTTGGACAAAAATATCGCAGTTTAACAAAGCAATCTTTATAAAAAAATGCGCAAAATAATGAGTATCAACGTAGGCATGATTGTGATGACGTGGCATCAAAATAAAAGCTGGTGAGGCGACAGATAGATTGAAACCTAATTTGGCTTGCATACACATGTAAAACTACAAGCGATCGCGTATCTCAAACCTTTGCAGGTCGGAAATGATGCTGCCGTCTGGCGAACGCAAGTGACTTAATGGGGCTGCTATTTTATAATAACAAAAAATTTTGCTAATAATTCCGAATCCACGAAATAACCCCAATTGCCATCGAAATTAAATCACTGCCCAAAACTACATAACGTTCAAAATATTATTTGGGTAATCAAATCAACAAAAATCGACTGACGAAAACAGATAACATCTACCAGGCCTTTAAATTGTTTCGCCAGAAGGCAGAGCTAATGAATCCTTTTTCCAACGTTGTTATTCGGCATATATCACTGTCTGTCTTCAATTAGTATTGCAAATCTGATATTTTGCAAATTTTCAAAAAAATTTAAGACATTTTATAATGCTTCTGTTTAGAAATGCATCCGTCCGTTTGTCACATAAATGTTGTCAATTTTAAAATTAGTGAGAAAAACTGTAGCAAATATTTATGACACAGCAGCTGAGACCAAAGATAACCTCGTTAGGTTTGAAGGTCGGTACGCCACGATCAAGGTCAAACTTTTGGAAAACTTTATCTCACTACAAGCTAGGCGGATTTTGTTAAAATTTTTATCTAAGGTTAAGATTAGATCAACTGGTTACTATTTAAACTTTGAAGGTCGCGGAGGTTAAAGTCAGAGTCAAATATTTAAGTGAGTTATTGCGGTGCGCGCATCTTACTTAGCAAACGAAAAAATAATAGTCAAACTGTTGCGGATTTTAAGTGATCAGAAGAATCAGTCCAAACACCGCAATCTTCTGGTCCATAAGTCCCAAGCGATGCATTGCTGATGGAGCATAGAATAGAACGGCGGCGGCTCGGAATAGACACCGTAGAATAGATCCGTTGTAGGCGCACCAGCCTGCGCCCGGCCGGAGTCTTCAATTAATTCTATACGCTGCCTGGTCGGTAATCGAGACTTTACGGCGGACCGTCGTCGGCGACGCGCAAAACTCTCTCGTAGATTTACCCGCGACCATTGTCATTCGTTTACGCCAGCTACAGGCTACGCCTATAGTCCGTTTTCTCGGTTTTATACCCCGTTTACACGATGAAGCAAACATGAAGCAAACATGAAGTACACACGAAGCTCGCATCAAGCAGACCTGACAGAACCAAGCATGAAGCAAACGTCGTGCATGTCTATTTTGAATACGTTTGCTTCATGTTTGCTTCATGTATGCTTCCTCGTGTAAACGGGGTATTAGTTTTTGCATTTCCGACTTTACAGAAAATATTTCGTCACAGATTTACGTAGGGCCTAATAAACATATGCTGAACAATGATAATGACGTTCTTTGGCACTGTTATTAGTAGATTGTTGAATACTGGAAACACTCGGCGAGCAACAGTTTAACCCTAGCGTTGCAATGGTTTTTCTAGATACGTACGTTGCAATTAGTTGAGTAAAATTACCCCCAGGTGTATATCAAGTTTCTGTGCTAGTTAGAGGCAAAATATTAACGACTATGCCCACTTTTTCGGGGGTTCACGTTTTAGCGGTATCTATGCCAACTTTTACTGGTGTTGTTTTACCCGGAAATTCAAAATGGCAGCCGGAAACCGGAAATGATTTTTGTTTTGCCTGCACTGCTCATGCTTGAATGACGTTAGTGTCGATTCTTATGCATTCGTCGTCAATGAAACAAACACAAGTGTTTACAAGTATTTTGAGTTGTTATCGGTGTCATTAACGCTTTACGGTGACTATTTATCCGGCAGCTGGATAAGTAGGCTATTTATCCGGTTGAACAAAAATGAGGACCACAGTAATAAATTCAATTACAGCACCAGCGTCGGTCGCTATCGTTAGCGTTAGGTGTAATTTAAAGCATAAAACGGCTGCCAAACGAACAGTCAAGGTGGATAAAATTGCCTATTTATCCGGCAGTTACCTGTCGGATAAATTGGCCGGTATCGGCTATTTTTCAGCAGCCAACTGCCGGATGAGTAGTCGGGCTTGGTATGACCTGTTATTTATCCGGCAGCCGGACGAAAAGCCTAGTCGTTATTCATCCGGCTGCCGGATAAATATGCTGTGAGCACGTGTTTCTGCGGCAGTATGACTCATCATATTGCCGCAGAGACACGGCCTAAAGCGGTAGAATTCTTGAACGTTTTTTTCGTAACATCTAAGACCATCTAAAATGGCTGCTGGAAAAATAACCGGGTTGGCTAAAAGCGGCTATTTATTCATTTGTAAGTGATCTGGAAAACAAAGTAACGCATACTATACGATCTTTTTTCTCATTTTACGGTTGTATATCAGTTTTCCAGCCGCAGTATTGGAAAAACGACCGAAGATATTTTGAGAATTTCTGCAGCATTTTTTAGCTGGACATATTTAGGAAAAGTCACTAAAGCGTTTCGCACAATCCCAAGCGGTTTCGGATCAAGACGGTAAAAAATCGGCTTGGGGGTAAAATTACCCCCCTCCCCTAATTGCAACATAAGAGTTAAACAAAGTGCGTAAATGTAACAGACAGACGACAGACGACAGGCAGACAGACAGACCACGCCAAACGTGCAGAAATATGTGGAATTTCTACCTTTGCAATAAGCGATTTTGCCTAATAATGCATAAAATCTTGCTATTTTACATACGAAAAATAACCGCGACTTTCATGATTTGTGTCAACGACTTTTCCCGCGGAAAAGTTTCGGTGAAAGTCGGAGTACTGGAATTTGGGCTTAAACCCGCAAATTTGCAAAAAGCAATGTAGAGGCATAGCGTGCTTGTCATGTCCTTTAAAAACGTTTTGTTGGCAAATGTGATATGGCCGACAACTGAAAGACGCGTTGAGTGGCGTTCACCTAATGTCTATTGCAGTGATTTTCAACCGGGGTTCCGCGAGCGTCTGCCAAGGGTTCCGCAGCTGGCCAGTAAAAATAAGCTAGCGTGCAAAATCACGCCAGACAATGTCGTAGAAATACTCAGCATCCATCTTTTTGGTTTGAAATTGCATTTCTACGCGTCTTTTCTGCCAGACTTACTGTGTTAAATCATTTTTTTGTTAATAAAATTTTTGGCAATTTGCATTTTAGGCCTATATTATAACGAAGGCTTAAGCTTCCTGTGCAAGACATTATTTAACTCCAATAAGGCATTATCGGAAAATGGAAATGAAGAAGAAGAAAAAAAGTACGCATTGATAAAAATTATATGGTTACAAATTCGAAATCGTTTGGCCATTTACTTAGTTAATTCAATTCTTTAAAAACTCAGCTAAGGAGAATTAAAAAGACACGTAAACCTGTCTTTTCCGAGAGCGTCCACGTGATAAATTTTCTAGGTTGGTGGCGGGGCTAAGCGGCCGTCGACGACCGCCTCGCCCGTCGTGTTTGATTAAATACAATAACATACTGTTGCCTACTAATGCGGTCAAATTTCATATTATAATTGTTAATCTTTGTCTGCTTTGTCGTCCTCATGACGGCTCTGTCCTCAATGCCCTGCTAGGGAAATGAGTCCGTAGACACCCCATAGCTTCTACCTCGCGTAAGTCGCTGGACGCATGGATCAATGCATGGGGATCTGTGAGTGACCTTCACGCTTGTGTAGGGTTCCGCTGCAGCAAAAAGGTTGAAAAACACTGGTCTATTGTGTCTGAAATACTAGGAGTGTACATATGACGCAGCATACAGTTTGCTAGAGTCAAAAAAAACAGGAAACACTGCAGTGTCAGTGCCTGGTGATGACATGATATAAGGTCGTTTGCGTTATTATCATCATCATCATCATCATCTAATTTTCAATTAGGCCTAAAAATGCGTGCTTCCGGTTGCCGTTTGTCCCTAGAAAAAAACCTGCGTCCGTAACATTTTTATTAAATCTTAAAAAATATTAGCGCAGTTTTCAGTATTTTGTTTAAAATTTTGCTAAAATACTCTTTACATTTAAGCAGTATCTTTGCATTATTTAGTGTGTCAGTTCGTTTTTTATGAGTTGTTGGGTAATATTACATAACACGTCATGATATATAAAACAATAAAAAAAATTCCGCCCCCCCGTCTCTAATTTTTTTGCCGGGTGCAACCGGAAGCACGAGATTTTTTACACCTTATAAAAGTCAAACGTTTTTAAGCGCGATAGCACTACGTGCTTAAAGCGTGTACTAATTATCGTAATTCTGTCTGTCCGTCCGTCTCTTTGTCTGTCACAATCAGTGTTGGGCAAGAGTTAACTCAAATGACTTTCAACTCACGAGTTAACTCAGTTATTGTGAGTTGTGAGTTTGAGTTAATTCACCTTAACAACTGTGAGCTTTTTGGCATTATAGGACAGCCTTATTGACTTCACTGATTGAGTGCTTGATTGATTGTTTAATTAATTGGCAACCGATAACAAATGAGTTTATGAGTTAATTCATTTTGTTGGCGAGTTTAATTTAACTCACTACAAAGTTGGTAAGTTGAGTTTTGAGTTTAAACTTATTTAATTCTTATGATTTGAGAGTTTGATTCAATTAATTTTCTCTCTGAGTTTTCTCTACACTGGTCAAAATCTGGTACCGGATAATACTCAGATGATACAGAGAATCCGGTTTTTACCAAATGGTAGCTTTATTTAGAATCTTTAGACAAAATTTATGACAAAATTCGGCGCCGCTGGGTAAAGGTGTTCCTCTCGAACGACGGCATTAAAGATATAAGTTTAACAATTTAACAGTTGAACATTTCCTAAAAGTCTTTATTCTACCGCTATTTGGCTCGTCTAGCGTAAAAACAGTTACAGATAGACATAGACTTGCTGTTTACCGTAGCAAAAACTGCTGACAAGCTATTAAGAAATATTAACACTAATGATCTTAAACGACTTTGAACCTTTAAAATAGGAGTTTTTGGTGATTTTTTTCGGCTCCGGTGAACACTTCAAGACTGAGTTGGGGCGAAGTAGATAAAGACCGACCAAAACAACTTGCGAACAGAAACTGCTATAGGCTGTCGCGCGTCTCATGAGCATGAGCTCAGATTTCGTGTGTTTTTGTGTGCGTCGTATCTTATCTGCATCATTTGCAAAGTGCATTACCGGGAAGAAAACTTAGATGTATTATACTGTGGAGTTGCGAGGCGTGATCAAAGACTCAAGACTCGTCTCCGGAGACAACGCAAGCGTGATGTTAGCGAGTCGCACACTCACCCCTGTCGTACAATTACAGTAAATCGTCGCTGCCATGGTGCACCGAGCAGAATACTCGGCCTGCTTGCAGTATAATACCCCGTTTACACGATGAAGCAAACATGAAGCACACTTGGAGCACACGTCGTGTGTATTGGATGCGTTTGCTTTATTTTTGCTTCATCGTGTAAACGGGGAATAACACTGCTGAACGCACGGGTGGGCTCGCCAATAAGAGGAATATAGTGGGCAGAGACGGGAACGCCATTTTTTCCAGAAAGGAAATGCATCCCGATTATTTTACAGAAAAAAGCCATGTGAAAAAAACTCACAGTTTCGTCGGCTTATTAGTGGAACATTATTTTCTGTCTCTTTGTAACTGTTTGTAACTTTTCTTTTAACAGTGATTTTATTGCATTCATGATGTTGTTTATCTGGAAAGTCTGTAAGCAAACTTAACGTATAGGCCAAATGGTTTTCGTTATAAACTGTTAATTTAAAAAAAAAACTACCCCTGTTTGAAATGCTAGACAGCTTCTGTAAACCTATCTAAAATACGAATTGGCCAAAAATTTAATGCTTAAATAAACAAATGTTTTAGTTTAAAACTATGTGCAAGGCACATGCATTAGTTCGTGGAACTGACGGCGTTTCGGGCCGATGCCCACATTTTTTTCTAAGACTAGGCTACGCCTGCCCCCTGCTATATAGAGCTACATCGCCATTCGCTGCAGCAAGTTATCAATGCTACAACTGAGCAACAGAGATATCGCCGCCCGATTGCATCCACTGGCGCAGAAGAAGAACATTAATTATTTAATTGCTGACAAAAAAAACTCCGTCTTCTGATCGCGAGGCGATTGTATAGCTAGTATACATGTACATTTTTGGATATTTTATCAGAGACAAGAACTGACCTATGTAGCCTACTGTAGTCCCCTGTAGTGGATGCTGCCTTTTTCATTGTATTGCATTTTTCAAGCTTTATGATGTTTACGGTAAGTAGTGGCGTAGGCTATCTGACACATCTCGGTCTATTAACTATATATACTTATTTTGGCTCGATTTCGTCTTCGACCAAGCATTCAGTCAATTACTTATTACGCCCAAAACAGCACACACCATCAACTAATCCAAGATATTATTAAGAAATCGACTACATGGCACTATTAACTAAACAGAATAAACGGCACATTTAAAATTTTAAAAAACGCAACCATATTACTTTACATTACTTTTTCCGAAATAATATTTTATTTACAAATATCTGGTAATATATACACAGGCACAAATTAGACCAAAAAAATGTAGGCCTAACATTTGCCAAAACTACAATACTTGCACTTTTATCTATTTTTGTGTCAACAGCATTTGTTCAGTGTGCGTACTTCGTACGTGTCAGACGATGTGACTTGAGGAAATTTCTGCATGTGTGCTTGCTGCGGAAACAATCTATCTGCCAATCAGCTGTCACGCCTGAAATTAAGGCCATGTATAAGTCGCGCTATATATAGCAAGACTGTTTAGATGACGTCTGTGTCCAAGATACAATTCGGTTTATAGCACTAAAATAATGCTATTTCATTATTATTCATTGTGGGATAAGAACAAAACATGAAAAAAATTATTGTATTTTGGCTCCCTATAGTGAACTCGATTTTACTTTTCTAGTTTCAAACGACTATGCAAAATTTCATCAAAACTTGTTTATTCATAACCTTATGAGTTATTTAGCCGACGAGAGACAAACAAACAAACGGACATCCAGTGGCATCTTTAATTAAAAAGTAGGCGATGCAGGAATCTGCAATTTTCTGATAGATGCTGCAAATTTCCGCTACGATATTAACAGTCAGTCGCAAATTTTCGACATAAAAATTGCTTAACATTTTAATTTTAGGCCTAAATTTTCCCAAATATCTTCAGCCCAAAATTTTACATTTTTCGACGAAAATTTTTTCTACAAAAACAAAGTTTTTCGACAATGCGCCAATGCTGACAACCGAAAAATTGTCTTCTGCCCCCTCTATTCACAACGCTGCTAAACACGCCTAAACATTAATTTTTTTGCCCTCAACAAAGATAGTAAAAAAATTGCACATTGTGTCTCGCGACCACTGCGTAACGCGCTTTATCTCCAGTTTCGGGGTCGTAGAGTGGTGTAAACGCACTCGAAAATAATTTTGGCAGAGGGCAGCACGCCATCCGTGTATCCAACTTAAGTTTTGAAAAAAACTGTTAGCGAAAGTGAAAACTATTATAGCCTTTGACAGTTTGTAGCCAAAATGCGTCAAAAGGTACCAAACATTTTCGTAACAACGCGCATATGTACAAAAACAATTAAAATACCGGCATTCTTAGGCCTAACTACAACAAACTTGGCTGCACACTGTTGAAACGTCGCAAACATTTGCTTTTATGACAATAAGTACTTATATAAAGTTTCGATAATGAGGGCCCAACCTGGTGATTATTGTGTTTTACTTACATTTTGACGTCCAAGATGTTGATTTGTTGTTGTTCTGACCGTCGGGACTGACGTCATCGTCGCTGTGCATCATGACGTCACGATGACGTCACGGGTGACGTCACAGGCAGTCAGTGCGCGCTATGAATCTATCTACGGTATCAGTATCAGGCTATCAGTCGTATTTGCCTCTCTATGCGGGCTCACTGTTCACAGTACCGTTAGCATCGCGCTAAATAGCCTCCTTCTTCTTCGTGTGCGGTCCGCAGTCTCACGGCAGCTAATCGTAGAACCAGCTGCGTACGTCATCCGCCGACGACAGTGATCGATTAATGATCAATTATTGATTGATTGATGCCATGAGAATCATTGATAATCCACTGATCGACTGATAATTCACGGGCCTCAGCGTGAGAGGTTAGCTCACAGAGATCAGCAGCAAAAAAATACTCCGTCGACCGGTTAACGGTCTTTAGTTCGAACGTAGTTGAATATCGAATCATCGGTTGATTGAAAATCGATATTGATTAGGCCTATTTCACGAAGACTGGAATATAATAGTTATCGATAATCTGCTGATCGACTGATGATAATGTGAGAGTTTAGCTCACATTAGTATCTGCACCAAACCACAAAATACTCCACTGATCCGTTATCGATCTATGGCGTCAAGTAGATGAGAATCGAATTGTCTGTGACGCGTTAATCGATTAATGATCGATTGTTACGAGGAGGAGCAAAAGTAGCCAGTAGTACGTAATCGACCAGGCAGCGGCGCCGATAAGCGCTGACGTCACCGCGTGCAGTGACGACACGCTGACGTCACGACGACGACGACGACGACGCAGTAAGTAAGTTACGTACGAGACGAACTGACAGCAAAGCGAAGAGATGCTCTGATACTGCCCTGTTTGAAGTGGTATAAGCTCTGATGCGGTCTGCAGACAGTCAAGTGCAACGAAGTCATTGACTCAACATTGCGCGACTGTGCGCTGCTGTAACCGCTATACAGTTGACGGTGCTGCTGCTGCTGTAGGCATGAAGAAAAACTTCGTCTACAATCAGTAGGGACCAACTTAATTCATGATTTCACGGCCGTGACATTTTCCGTGAAATTAGCCTTCTTCCGTGGAAAACGCCAATTTCCGTGAAATCCGTGATTTTTCGTGAATTTTAGCGCTGTTAGTTTAATTTATGACAATTCCAGAGTGTTATCAGCAGCTTTTGTACGGATATTGCTGTTTGCCACGTGTCGCACTTTAGCACTAAGTAGTTGACATTGACTGTCTTGAGTCTTGACTTAGTGTAGTAAATATTCGTTGTTCTGAAATTTCTTCGTTTGCAATAGCGCAGCA
>Ga0056128_1005510_pt1 | contig 15922 bp, 8 predicted proteins | sample WorMetLIZISLAND2_FD_71113 | JGI IMG/M metagenome (GOLD analysis project Ga0056128, IMG submission 71113) | Marine gutless worms symbiont microbial communities from Max Planck institute for Marine Microbiology, Germany - Olavius geniculatus... ...
TGTCCGGAATATTAGTACCAAAAATTATCAAAATCTGATAACTGGTTTTCAAGTGACAATCGAAAATGCCGGGGATGTTTTTTGAGACACAGTGTAGACGGTCAGTTAACAAACGCAGCCAGATATTCAAGGCAACTCGACATTTCACGGTCCAAAACTACACAATGTTTCAGGCACTGTGGTTGGCTTGAAATACCTCAATGCTATCCCGACCCCATCGCCATTTTGCCACTAATTGCACATTTAGCACAAGACAATGTTCACACGAGCACGAAGTCTGTCCAATGCATTTCGATAGTTTACATTATATGTCTGTATAAATATAATCAATGAGCTGTTTAGACTGGTAGAAAAAAACAAACAGTTTAATTTCAAATTCAACAGCAGCAATGATCCTTTTATCCTTCTCTATTATTTTAACTAAACAATAAACACTGTAAGTCACGAGACCACTCGATTTGTCACCAGCGCTTTACTATAAAAGGTCCATCGTCATCATGCATTCATCTTGCACCGTTATGGAGATATGGCGCCTCAAAGATAATGGGGTCACGAGTTTGACCTTTTGGGGTCACGTGACGTCATCGGTCACGTGACCATTCGACTCCCGGGGGTCGACTTCCTATCCATGGTCCATGGTGACCATGCGTCCATCTGGCACCTCTATGGCACCTCAAATATTGGACGCACCGACCTAAACACAGAAAAAAAGACGGAAGAATGGAAAAAGAGAAAGGAAGGGGAAGGAGAAGGAAAAGGAGAAGGGGAAGGGAAAAGGGAAGGGGGAAGGAAGGTGGAAAAAAGATAGCTTAAGAAATATAGAACGCACGGACACATGGACACAAAGGTGATTTTATACTCTGTCCAATGCTATGCATTGCATTGGACAGACAAAAAGCAAAGATAACATAGTTTTACTAGCAAAATACTGAAACATGTAAAGAGATACGGACGAAACAGCTAAGATGATATATTCCACTTTATTATAACTGCGCTTTCCTACTCTCTCACACAATAATACTTGTCATATAAACACGCAATAATCTATTACTAAATCACTTATCGACAAATCCACAGTTAAAAACAGTTAACAATAATTTCCTACATGTGTTATTTAACGTCGGTTATGACTATTACAAATGCGTTTGAGGTTGTTACAGTTAACACGCTACATAAATTACCTACTTACTTACTTACTGCACTATAAAAGCGGAAAAAACCGAAACTGATGGGGCAAAAGATGTTAAACCGAGCAACTGATGTATTAAGTTTCACACATCAGTAACAGATTTGATTCTTCATAGCGATTCATGCATATGCATGTACCACCGATATGCACACAACGTTCACAATGATAAATTAATAATCTAAACTCACAAATGCAGCAACTCAACCTGAGCTGCGGAAGCACGATAACATTAACACTGCCAGAGATTCTAGGATTAGCTTGACCACATGATAACTGACACTGCAACAAGGAAAGTGCGAACTGCAAAGAATGCAGTGATGGAAAAAGCATCATGTTAGTGGCCCATGGCATCATCAGAAAAAAACTTGATTTACAATCCTCACTCTCTGACGATGTAAAATGATGTGGACCTGATTCGTAACAACAATCAATCGTTAGTAAGTAAGTAAGCGCAATTTAACAGTTAGCCACCATGCGCCGCGATCTCAGCACCCGAACAAAAATGTCTTCAGCAGCAGCTTAAACTGTTCAAAGTTGACGTTAGTTTGTTTCAGATGTGCTGAGAAGTTTTTAACTCACTGCTGTCACCACTGTGCGTTATATCGGTTAATCTTTGCCAAAGCAATGCAGCTTCATTGCAGTGTTAGTAGGCTAGTAACATGATAACTTAACAAACTAAACGCGTGTACAAACTACATAGCAACAGAAAAGAACTGGACCGGACTAAAATATGTGAGCACAGTTCAGCTCACTTCTGTCACTATGAACACGCCTTAACAGAATGAGGTCGAAATGTGAACTAACAAATGGCAACTGAATGCTGCATTGTCACACGGTGAAACATAATAAACAGAATGTAGTTAGGCCACTTGTGAACATCAGCAAAACCAGCTACTGTTCACTACACATACAGCAGGCATCTACAGCAGACATTATTATACAAGGTGGGCCCAAAAAAAACGTGCCACTTTACTTTTGTCCATATCTTCACAAATTATTGACCAATTTTCAAAATTCTTTCACTGGCACACTCTGCAGACAATTTGCGATAACGTGATTATCATAGATCCCACCACACCATAAATGCGTGTCTACACTACCTTGTGAAATATAATTGAAATATGCATATTTAGTGATAATAACAAACAAACATTTTGATAAAATTTTCAAAGAACACTTCAGACAAGCATTGCAGTAAATGATATGTATGACACTAAACTGCATGGGTCTAACACAGCTTAGTGTCATATGGATCATTCACCGCAATGTTGGTCTGAAGTGTTTTTTTCACTTAAATAAATTTTTGTTATTATCATTAGTTTTTTCTTACATTTATATTTCACAAGGTAGTGTAGAGATGCTTTACGGTGTGGTGGGATATATAACGATCACATTAATGCAAATTGTCTGCAGAGTTTGCCAGTGAAAGAATTTTGAAAATCTGTCAATAATTGGCGAATATGTAAACAAAAGTAAAGTGCCACGTTTTTTATTGGCCCACAGTGTACATACAATGCTACAGCAGGCGTCTCCGACAGATATTATTCCGTTGCACACAAAACTCGCACAATTCAATCAGTCTCTGCAAACAGATGGACGAGAAGTTTCTTCCTTTTAAGCCAAGTCAATAAAACACTGAGGCCTGCCACTCTGCATATTTGTCCCAGTACACTCAAAACTCTCAAGATTTTGGACATTTTACAATCACTTGATCCAGCAAGTACAATGAAAGTGCACAAGAATTAGGTCTTGAAAACTTACAAAATTGGAAATTCTTTAAACAGAGAGAATAACAATTTCAAGTCTCATAAAGGCAAGATCGCCACTGCCTGGAGCATATAACACCGTTGCTGCATACCCTGCCTGTGAATAAAATTATAGTGGAGTTTGAGTCTTTTTGCAAGGGATCCTGCTGCATTTTCCTAGACTCTCAGGACGAATCTGCTTACCTTAGAACACTTAAAAACAAGCTCCAAATTCCAGTAATTTCAGAAGATGTGGGAAGCATGAGAATGAGCCTTTCAGTAACAGCACAAAACAAGAATCAACAAGTAATTCACTGGACAAGCATTACACACTAACATGAGCCGACCACACATCATGCAGTGGAAATAACGATGGACAGCTGTACAAAATTCAACACTGTAACAACACTGTTTACAATATATCACAGCTCATTGCCTTTATTAACCACCACCAGCAGCTGCCAGTGCCAATAGCTGTCAGTACGTTAAAAAACAACAGAGATTCTTCACACAAATACTATCTTACAATACCAGCTACCATAATCGACATAAAATTTTACTGCAACCACAGTATTTTGTTAAACCAACTAATAGGAAAAGACTAATACAGTTGAATAAAGTACAACTGCGAAGGCATCATTACGAATCAGTGATAAGTAAACCATCACATTTGATACATAATTATATCATTTCAAAAACAATGCTTCCTACACCATTTCTTGATACCAGCAGGCTATGGATGGCAGGCAGTCCATAGTATAAAATAGCTCACAGATGTTAGTTTTAGTCAGCACAAAACTCTATGCAAGTATACACTCAAGGCGATATGGTGTTCAGCACTAAGCTAATTATAACGGCTTGACTATGAAAGCATAATACAAATCTAGGTTTTGATGCCATCGGCTAGTGACAGATATGACCTGCAGAAGTAATGACGAAGCAGCAAATGCCCGATATGACTTCGGCGGCACATTATTTGGCCACAATTCAGCAGCAAAGCACGATACAAAAATACATCTGAAAACTAGATTAAATACAAGTCTGCCACAATAACGATCGTCGGTCTGTTAAACATTTTAAAAGTCGATACTACCATAACCAAATACACTGAAAACAAGCTTGATCACCATTAGAAATAAAATTACAATAGAAATTCCTAGATCTGTTAGGACAGGACAATTCAAGATGAACAATGCCAACGCCTGCACCGCTAATGTAAAAAATACCATCAACAGTGACCCAGATTAAACCCTAAATGACATCAGCCAATTTGACTCCTAAAAAATTAGACTGCGGTTATTTGACAATTGAATGAATTCAAGTAACTAAACTGCAGTTGCCGTTCTATCACTAGTGTAAATAAATAATATTTTGATGACTAATAGATTTCTATGCTAGCTATGATGGCAGTTATTGTTGATTATACATTAAGAATGTGTTTTTTACTTTCTATATTCTACAGGCGGAGCCCCCAAACGTTGCGGGACCCGGGTTAACTTACCCCCTACTCTCCTTCTCGATGGGCCTGGATGCATTAATAACGTGTTTATGAATGCATTTAAAAAATTAATGCAGTGCATTAATGTATTTTAAAAATTAACGCTTCGACAGCTCTAATTCAAAGCCATGGTTAACTTAATACCACAATGTTTTGACACTGGTAAACTTCCTTACATGTCTAGTTCTGTCTACTTTATACTAAAAGCTCAGTATATCTAACTGAAACAATTTGGGTTTGCACAACAACATGCCAGTAACATACACTACCCACATATACACAGTGTCTGGAAAAAACATCCCAAACATTATTGATTGTCACTTGAAAAAGAGATATCCCATTTTAATAAGTTTGGGTATGAATAATTCTGGCACAACTGGCCATCAAATAGCTGTTCAATATTCCACCTTACCCAATGCTGCTTCTGCACTTTTCGGGGAAAACAGAACCAACAAAATATGAGCTGAAATTAACAAAAAAATATGTCAAAAGGCATCCCCAACATTATCAATTGTGACTAAAAAATTGACAACTGTTGATAACTTTTAGTGCAAACATTATTGACACTACTTGCCATTAAATGATCGTTTTATTTCCCACCTCATTGAATGTCTCATCAATTTCGTTTCCCCAGGCAGTGCGGAAACAGACAATGGGTGCAGTGAAAAATTGGACAATCATTTGTTGGCCAGTTGTGTCAGAAAAATTGGTATTAAAAATTATTAACATCTGACAATTTTTCTTCACGTTACAATTGATAATGTTCCGGATGTTTTTTTCCGGACACGGTGTACTTCCAAACACAAGTTTACCCACTGATCACAACATCAAACAAACCTAGAAAACAGTTGACAACCAGACATTTAACACGATGGGGGTTGATCAGCATAACTTACTGTAGAGATGGGCCCAGGCGAAACAAACTATACACAAAACCGGCAAAGTTGCATTGCTGGTAATGATAAAAGTACACAATGACAAGCTATAACTGAGCATCAATGCTATACTACAAGCTAAAAAAAGTAAAAAAAAGACCAGTTGCTAATCTGAAAGCTAGTTACATGTATGCAATCACAAACAATGTTCAGTAGCAAGAAACAATTGGAAATTATCATAAAACACCTGTTTTCGACAACAGCTTGCATTGAAATAATGAAAACAATACGAGATAATCAGGGGCATCATTTGGGGTGGGGGAGGCTAGAGGGGTCTATGGACCCCCAAGAATACATGATTTTAGTTTTTTCCCTGTAAATTGTACCTTTGAAACAGTGTTACTGCTGCAAAAACAATACGTTACATAGACGGAGACCCCGATGATTTACTGAAATGACGCCAATGAAGATAATTCAAACGAAACAGTACGAGGTTATTCACCAGAGCACAACGAACATTGGCACAATGTGGAATGACGTCAGACTTGTGTTTCCAGTACAGAAGCTTCGCTGTAGCTCGAATCGAGGCCAGCGGCACCAGTGCCTTCAGTGCGCCATGGAGCAGTGCACCAGGGCACACTGTCATCATCACCGGGTGCGCAGTCAACAAAAGCCGGCGTCGTTCGAACTGAATTCGCCAGTCCGTTACACGACATGCACAATTTGCCAAGCTTCGTAACACTGAACTCATGGACGGTTTGGTTTGCAGTACCCTGCATATAATTCTGGGCAATGTGTTCATGATCGGCCTCAGTATGACAATTATCATGAGGCTTGTCTGGTTGTCGACTTTCGTCTGACGGTGACGTGATTAACTCTGTCAAGAATCGTCTCGTGCATTCGTATCCTTGCTGCAATTAATACACAACATCACATAATAGCAACAAATGACTCACATTTTGCTAGTGCTGACAAATTAACACGTTATTTTGACACGGTAAAGAACTGACTGCAATTAAAAAATTAACGCTGCTAAAAATTAACGAACGTACACAAATTTTATGAAGTATGAATTCCAGTATTCAATCAAACTGTGGTTATTTCATCTACGTTCAACTTGGTGGAGATAACAGAAGCTATAAAAGTGAGTAATAAAATAAACATAATGACCAATGACGAAATGTCACCGTTTGTGATCACAGCCTAAGAGCCAACTGTGCAGTGAGCCATCTTACCCTAATCATGAACTCTCTGTCACCGGGTTCAATCTCATAGTCATTGGTGCCGATGTATCCGCAGTTAATAGCCACCGTTCGCTTCACGTCACTCGGCTGCAAAACACAGCAGAAGTTGCAAAAAAACCCCAAAACTGACTTTTTAATTTAATTTAAAAACACACAGTTTTAGTTTTTAAAGAGAAAACTGCTACGAGGTGCTCTCAAGGACAAGACTCAATAATCCATTCTTGTCTGAAAATAGTAGCGACTACAATAACGTTTATGATTTAAAGCACTACCGAGTTTCAGCTTGCTTGATCTGTCACAAATGATATGAAAAAATGAAAATGTAATTCAAGTATGAGAGAGCCAACCAGGTCGACTCAGCCTCCTACCCTTTGTAAAATGGTAAAATGAGCTTTCATGCTCAGAATTACTAAACAGTAACAATGAATTAGCCAGTTTAAGAAGATGTGTGGATGATCGGCTTGGTCCAAAGGTCACTGGCCACCCAGCGCTCATGCTGCATTCATCAAATGAATCGGGTTGATGTTGTTGTTGTTGTAGTAGTAGTAGCCTGCTCTTCATCTTGCTCAGGCCAGGTGCTGAGGAACTCAGCGAGTCGCTGCCAAAGGTCCATGGGTGTCAGGTCGGTCTGGTGTGTCCGAGGTGCCGTGTTACAATCTGGGCAGTTGTCAGGAACTGCTGGGTTCACTCGGCGTTTGGAAGAATTTAGCCGAGAACAGTAGCCAGATACCAACTGTGCTAGAAAAGTACGAGCGTGAGTGAGTGAGTAGGGTTTAACGTCCCACCCGACACAGTATAGGTCATTTCGGGTACGGCCTTTTCAGGCAGAATGCACACAAACACAATAATGGAACAGCAAGTTTAAACTTTACCATAAACAGAAAGTTTAACCTTTACAGAAACACAAAACACAAAAATACAAAAATGAGGTCAACCTAAAATTGTAAGAACTTCATTATATGCGTGCATATGTAACTAACATAATGGTAGTTCTAATAATCTTCCCTGTTATCCTCCAGACAGTACAAGCCTTCCTGGGAGACTCAATATCAGATGTGTCAATTTCTGGTTCTTGAATGAACCGGCTGAACTATCACAATGACGGTGCCATGATGAAAGGACCATAAACATCATTGTCGCTGGTTATTCAAGCAAGAACAGTGATCAAGAGCTCCTCACCTTGACATGCATTCGGCGCTGTGAGACGAGCAAAGTTTCGATTGCCGTAATGAAGTATTCGCCAACGTTGGTGATGTCAACGTGACTCTTGTTTGCGATCTCGTAGTGATCCCACATTGCACTGCTGGCTCGGAGCTCGTCCACGTACTGACAGTAACAGATCATTAGTCATGACAACACTGACAAACTACACAGTGACTTATGCTAACAACAGTATTGCTCTCTGAGACACCAAGATCAGAAATACTGCCAAGAAAAGCAAAAAAAATAATAAAAACTAGTTAAAATAAATGAAAAAAATAAAGACACAAGAACTTATACAATTGTACTAAATCTTCCTATAGTGTGTGGAGAGTTTGTTTGTCTGTCTGCCATTCCCCTTTGGCTCCTTCTGTGTTGCATGACTGCAGATCACAATTCCTTAGGCCTTAGGTACGTGCGCCCAAACCTCCCTCCCTCCCTAAGGGCGGTTGAGTTGCCATAGTGCTTAGCGCAGCATGTAGTGCTTCACGGTGCCATCTGGCGAATGACGGTCACTTAAAGATCCTGCCAGCCGTAGGCGGGAACTTTTCTAGTGTAAATGAAACGTCACATTTCAGCAGTCATTTGTATACCTCTCTTTTGCTGAACTGTTTGTTTTCTCGCTTTCGGTTCGACAATTCTCGATCCAGCCGAGCCCTGCATTGCATTGACTCCATTATTAGTACCCGATCATCTCCACATTATACAGACACTAAAAAAGCCGTTCTTCTTATTTTCACACTACTATACAATACATGCATTTACAACTGCACAGTTTATAACCTAACATGCTGTAGCTAAAAACTGATAAACAAACATTTAATTCATTTAGTATTGAGTCACCAGTGTGACCTTGTCTCTGTGACAATCCAAACATTCTGTCAAACACCACACTTCAAACACCTCCAATCCTCCATTTAGTTTGTGACATATTTCTTTGCTTTCCTACAACAGTTTTTTTCGTATAGAAATCAGCCGCAAACAGTCTTTGATATTTCCGTCTATAATTTAAGAAAACGGATAATGTCAGTACGCATCACAGCAGACAAGTACCAACCGTGCTAGTTTAGTGTTTGGCAGATAAGTCGGTTTGTATGGGATTTCTCTGCCGAACAAAGTCTGCCAGATCTTATAGTCCAAAGCCTTCTCAGACACCTGAAATTCAGCCAGAATACTACTCACCATCACAGCCAAAACCGAAACATTTCTAAAACAAGTTTCAGCAAATCAACAAAAAAATAAATTTGAAACAAAAAAACCCAGTCATTTCCTAAAGCAGTTTTCCCCAGTTTCAGCACAATCTAAACCATCTATTATAGCAGCTGCAGCTTAGTTATCAAAGTGATGGGCCAAACAGGTAGAACTGCCATTCAGAAGCTGTAGCTAAATGCATGTTCATTATGATGTCAGCGTGACAGCAGATTTGCTACACATTACCAGTGTTTTTGTGCTGGTTATTGCATCTATTTACGGCTTCACAGCCGTCTACGGCTTTATAGCCGTTACCCGTAACCTTATGGTTACATTCGGGGACATGCATTGGGCCGAACTAATACGACCTAAGCGCTGGGCAGGTGTAAGAGCCTGCCCACCCCGGAGGTAAGTTAAGGTCAGCAATTATAATTCTTCTCTGTAGAGTTTCGACAATGTAAAAGTCCAAAAAATGCGGCTGCAACAACCTTTAAAATTCCCAATCTGCATTTTGGGACCCTACCTAATCTGGACTAATTTCAGAAAAGAAAACTGCTGATTAAACAAAAAAACCTAATGCAGTAGTAACTGCAGTGCAACTGTACAGAGATAGGTGCAGAAATCACAACTGCAAACAATAGTTTTAATGACACCGATGTTAGTAAAAAAATGCACACATTTCTCCTGAAGAGAAACTGGTGCCACAGTAACTGGATTAGAAAGCAAAACTGACAGACTAAGACCATCTAATACAAGCAGCTAATGTCAACCGGACAAGTTACGTAACTACGATAGTCAATCACCAATGACTACCTACCAAATACAATCCTAATGTTTTGTTGTTGAGCTTGTCCGACAAACTATCAGCTCCATTCACATTGTGATTAACTTCGTATTCACAGCCTGAGAGTTTACACAACATAACAAACAATCTATACTCCTAATAACGCGGTAATCACTCTCCAGACACTATGAAATTCCTTGACAATTCTCTGATGACTTGCAGAACACCTAACCCTGGTATTAACAAAAATACAACGTATATAAAAATATTAGAAACAAAAAAATAAGTAAGCAACATTCAACAATAAACAGCATAAAATATTTGGCAGAGTACTAAGTGAGCTATACTAAAAAGCATGTTGATGCAATGTTTAGGAAAGTTTTCGGGAAATTTTCCCTGACAAGATTTTTCTTTTTCAATTTTTTCCATAGAATTATTTTAAATCTCCTTCATTTCCACAATGACTATCTGATTTTCAAACTAGATGGTTGCTACGACACCGTCGAATATTATGCCTCCGCCAACATGTGACAAAAAGCTAACACTTGAAATATTGTGCTAACATGGCGAAAAAGTACATTTTGGGGCATATTTGACCCCAACTCAACCTTGACACCAAAATTTGATGCGATCATCCTTGCCCTGAAGTCCATCAGTGGTGAAAGTTTGGTCAAATTCCAGGGACATTTGGTCAAATTTAGTCAACGAATGCCCAAGATATCATGCTAACAATGTTTGTTCAGGACGCATACGCAGACGCACGAAGACTCTGAAAACATAATGCCTAAAGCCACTACATTGCCACAGGCATTAAAAAAATAAAATACATGTAAAACCTAAAGAGTATATAAACGTTTGTTGCAACTACGGCTAGACTAATCCACAAGCTGCCCATTAAAAAAATGGTTTACAAAGCATCAATAAAAAGAGATAAAACATAGTCTACCATCAAACCAGTAAATGGGATACTGGTCGAGTATTCCACCATCTGCATAGAGACACTCTCGGCCTGACAGATTCCGCCGCACTGCTCGGAATACCACTACAACCAACCAAAAACTTGTACGTTTAAATGAATATTTAAAGCAACATGCTTCTTGTCATTGTCATATGTTAATTAACTACAAAGCTATAGACCTGTAGCCTTAGCAGTCTCCATTTCACACAGAGTACGTTTTTCCATTCTTTTAACTAACTCAAAATATAGCAAAAATCACTGGACACAATGCCAAACAGTACTAACAAAAGTGAACAGTGAGTGAGTGAATGAGTGAGTGAGTGAGAGAGTAGGGTTTAACGTCCCACAAAACCCAGTACAGGTCATTTCAAAGACAATCCTGTAGGCAATCACTTGCAACGGCAAAATCGAAAACTGAAAAAAAGAAGCACTCAGTACACAGTATATATACTGGTTGGTGGCTTGGCGTAGTGGTAATGCGCTTCGTCTAATCAATAAAGTTACTTTACGGCAGGCCTGGTTAGTACTTAGATGGGTGACTGTCTACGGGCAGGTAAACCATCTCGGAAAGAAGCCAACCATCTAGGTCAACTCAGCCTTCTACCCTCCATGGGATGGTAAAATGAGTATCGGCTTTTGGGCTGAGTAGTAATAAATGGCAATGGTTAGTGTAGTACTTGTAGCTGTCTACAGGTGGATCTGAGGTTCAGGTAGATTGGTCTGGTCCAAAGATCGGCAGCCGCCTGGCGCTCGTGCTGCTCTGGCCAAATGAACTGGGTGAACTATCGCAGTGGCAGTTCACTGCTACAATGACAGCACCATAAACATTGTCGCGGCTATTACTATTACTATAACAGTAAACAAAAAAGCAACATTTCAGTTATCATGAATCAATGATTTAAGATGTGTGAAATTCTACTGGAGTGAATCACAAACATCAATCGGACCTGGAAAAGACATGGACATGCGGACAGCATCACGGACAGGCAGATCGGGACTCCGGGACGGACTGCAGTACTCCGAGCACATTCGATTCAAATTAGTCACAACAACACACAACTCACAACCAAACGTGTCCAGCACCTGGACAACAGCCATGCATCAAACAACATTGCAACAACTTGATCACTTACTTTTACAATGGCAAACAGAACAGCAGCTTCAAAATTCAAATTACGATACCTAGCAAGTAAAAAAACATCCAATTTGTATGCTGAACATGTTTGCATATTTATTCACAATTTCACATTCTCATATGCTGATCAGCATGTGTGATTAAATACCTGTTAATGAAAACAATAGTAATTATAACATCTGTACGTGCAAGCTAGCCAATATATTTCAAATTCATCACAGAAAAATTCAGTTAACTGAAATGATCTTGAAAGTCAACTCTCAAGGATGCTACATGATGACAAATAAACTTTTTTTGAGACAAAGTAGACATTAAAGGCCAGTTTCTGGTCAGCTGGCTGATGGACCATTTGTCGAATGGGTGCACAGTAGTTGACAAACCGGGTGCTGCAAAAGCGTGTTTTGCAGCTTACTAGGAAGAACCCGACACAACGCACCTGTTTAAAAGTGATGTCTGCATTTCCGGTCTTGCGCGCGATGTGTTCACCATAGACCCTGTGAAACCGACGCGCTGGGTGGATGCCGTACTTGTTACAGACACGTGGCAAACAGCAGAAGCACGCGCACGGCTGATCTACTCAACAAAACAAGGGACTCGATATTAAACGCAACCAGCACGAAAGTAAACAGTCGACAACATGTCAAAACAAGCACTTCACAAAGAACACAGAAAATACAGACATTATACAGGGTGTGCTAAAAATGACCCAACTTGTTTCTGTCACAACTTTGTCAAATCTCCAACAAATTTGATAATTTTTGGCACACAGATAGTCAAGACGATAAAATTATGCGAGGTACACTCACTGTCCATGTCACCTAATTTATGTCAACGCACTACCTTGTAAAATGCAGATGCTCCAAACTGTTGTGTAATGCTGGGTTGTTGTCCCCGTAAAAGTTCTAATGACTGAATTAAGCACGTGATAAACTAAAATGCGATTTATTTAACAGAATTATAAGTTAGTGTGACAACATGCTTCCAAATTTTTAGAATTTATGCCTAAAATATACACAATGGCTTAGATGTGATGTCACAGCTAATAGTGGCATTAACTAACTGATTAATATTTCAGCACTCATTCATGGATTACAGTCGGCTCCACTTATATGCACGTCGGTTATAAGCACACTCCGCCTATATGCACGACGTGCGTCTAGTCCCATTTCAGTTTATGCTATGTCAATGGTAGTCAACTTTGCTTATAAGCACCAGCCATATATGCACAATTCGAATATAAGCACACACTCTTTCAGCCCCAGCACCATGACTTACTTCGGTTACAAGCAACTTGGCTGACACAGCGCACATAAGACCACATGTAGTCAGCCACTTAACGCTCACTTGGATGCCGGTGACGTCTAAACCCCAGAATTATGCGGGTAGTCAGAGCTAGTGAGCACCACGCATCATGTGAGCTACAGTGCATCTCTCCACCCCAGCAGCATGCAGCATTATAATTAACTTCAAACAGCAGTTTGCGGGTTAATAATGCTAGGCTACCTGCTGTCTATGAGAGTGATTAAGACAACAGACGGGCGGGCAGCATGTATATTGACACTACTGGAGTGACCATTATCAGCTGCTACATGCTGCCCCTGATGTCCGCGAAAGAGATGCGTGAGGTGACTGTTTCCTGTGGCGTGGATGACTGCCTATTGTAACTGCATGTTGTAAATGACTGCAATGGTCCTATAAGCTAACTACGATTAAATGCTCGCTCCGCTTACATGCAAGTCAGCTTGCGGTCCCAAGGCCGTGCATATAAGCAGAGTCAACTGTAGATGTGTTTTGAGCTCATAAGTCAACTATTTTGTTGTCTGCTATTTTCAGCGTAAAATATTTAATACTGCAAAATAAATTAATCACGTACACCCTCTGTCAAATTGATAATGAAAAGGTGAGCAATCTAATACTGATAATCACCACATAATGTAACAATATGGAACACCTGCATTTTAAATGGTAGTACACTGACATAAATTAGGTGAGGTGGACAATGAGTGTACCTCACATAATTTCATCTTCTTGGCTATCTGTGTGTCAAAAATTATCAAATTTGGTGGAAATTTGACGAAGTTCCAACAAAAACAAGTTGGGTCATTTTTTCGGCACACCCTGTACATACCGTACAGAAAAAAAATCACACCTATAGACATCACAGCACCACAGTAAGGATGGATGTAGAAAGTACAGTACAATATTGAATACCGTGAAATAGCCACTTGATGTTGCATTTGAAGACGTCGGCAATGTCCTGGGGCGTGCAGCCGACGGCCAGCAGACCGGCACATATCGCTCCTGCACTGCTGCCAGCAATCCGCTTTACTCTCTGCAAGATTTCTGCATCTGCAAGTGCCTACAGAAGCAAAATATGAACATCGAAAATGCCCAGCTTTGTTGTTTGTCTGTCAAACTTTGCTCATCCGTACTGCTAAAAAATACCCAGAATAAAATTCCACTTGGCAATGCATATAGTCGTACTGTGGCAAATAATAATTTTGAACAGATAAAGTAGTAATGCAGCATTTTTACAAAACTACAATGTGCACTGCACACAGATAAAATGTTCAACTCAGCTGTTGTCTGTATCATACAAGTGTGTTTATCTGCAAATCTGGATGCAAGCAACACAGGCAGCTGAGCATTCACTATCAGTGGTGGATCCAGAAATTTGAAATAGGCGGCGGAATGATGAGGGGTGGGTCTGGCCCCAGAAAACTTTTGAAAATTTCATGCCAAAATAATGCATTTTCGTGCAAAATTTTCACTTGTTTTAAGATGCATCCAGTCAATGGGGGGAGGGAGCCGCCCCCTCCAAACGCCCTTGGATCCACCACTGTTCACTATAGTAAAAATATCTCCAATACAATGCAAGAGTAAACATCAGCATGCAAACACTGACATTAATTGACATTTTTTGTTTCGATAATTTTACAAATGCATGTGACGACAAATCACCTGAAGAGAACCTATGTATGCATAGCCCTTACTTCCACCACCAGAAAGCACCAAATTCTCAAACGGATAACTGCTGTACTTGGTCCATTCGTCTGACACTATTTCCTTGAAACAGTCAGGAGTTTCAACTGCCACCGGCCGCAGAGGCAGACTTTCACATCTGCTTCTCAGGTGCTCTCCATCACAGTATCCACTGGCAGCAGTAACATCGCTGATTGGATAAATGTCGTCATCCGGCCGCTCCAGTTCTGGTGATAGGCCCGACCGGTTGAGTCGGTTGAGAAACCGAAGATAGCTGCTGGTCCACAGAGTTGTATCAATGCGCAGAAATCGAGGAACCGTCGACTTCTGTCGTCGTCGCCGCTCCCTCCGTTTCTCAAACAATGGCAAATAGTCGATTCCATGAAGAACGAAATCTTGCTGATCAGTCGACGTCTGCGCTGAACTTTGCACATCATGCAATGTGTGACCATTTGGTACATCTTCCATATTCACTGGGCGTTTTTTATGAACCAACATACGATGATTGTTGTTACCCATATCTATTGCATGAATCTGCACTGTCACATAATACTGAAAGGTAACTCTTCACATCTTTAATTCTTTTTTTCTTGACCTGCAAAATACAACTAATTGCATTTTATTTCCCAATTTATACGTTGTTGTTTTGCACTTTCGCACAACCTAAGCGTTCCTGCGAAACTGCGGCTCTTACAGAAAAAAAAGTCACTTTACAGATGAACACAGTCGTCACCTGTCATATTCACACATAATAAGTGGTATAATTCACGAATCAAAATAGCTGTGACGTGCTGAGTACCGACATTTCAATCTAGGCACTGGCTAAGGTACCGTCAAGACGGTACTCCAGGCAATGGTACTCCGGTGCCGTCAAGACTTAGCCAGTATGTACAGAGTGCGGCAGAAAAAAGTGGACCCCTGAAGTTATAGACTTTTTAACATGACTGCCTACCGATTTTTAAGGGGAATCGTATATAGGCTACTCGACGGCACCGGAGTACCGTTGGCTGGAGTACCGTCTTATACTATCTACTTTTATTCCATCCTTTCACACGTTTATGCTATAAACACACATGTCACGGGTTTTCAACCGACTGCAATTACATTATATTGAAAATTCA
>Ga0056128_1005513_pt1 | contig 15918 bp, 13 predicted proteins | sample WorMetLIZISLAND2_FD_71113 | JGI IMG/M metagenome (GOLD analysis project Ga0056128, IMG submission 71113) | Marine gutless worms symbiont microbial communities from Max Planck institute for Marine Microbiology, Germany - Olavius geniculatus... ...
GTTAAAGGTTAAAGGTGCATATAGCTCTTAATGATCCCATCTCAGAGCTACGGAGCGTCACTTGTCATATGAGATCACACAGTGTTACCTGCCACCCGACAGAGGTGAACGCGCCCGGCCTTAACCCCAGCCAGATAGGCCGGTACTCGATTTACCTACCCCGGAGGGATGAAAGGCTGAGTTGACCTAGGCGGTTGGTTACATCCCGAGATGGTTTACCTGCCCACAGGCAGTACCCATCGCAGTATTAACCGTTGCTAGATAATAACGATTTTTCGTACACTTAACGTACGATCTTTGCGGGGGTGCATATGTGCGCTTTTGAATAATTGCGCACTTCCCATACCAAAATAAACCGATCTTGAAAACACCTCCCATCTGATGCAAAGATCTTCAATATATCTCTTACGTAAGCCGAGTTCTAACCCATTAGGTCCCAAATTTTGTTGCCGTGACAACGAGCATCGCTCGGGGAAAAATTCGCGTGGCATCATTCGATGGCCTATCCCCGAAAACCCCTCTATAGACGCAAAAATTTTGCAGATATCTTTTACATAAGACGACTTATAACCAATTTTGTCCCAAATTTCGTTGTCATGGCAACGAGGGTCGTTCGGGGAAAATTCGGTCGGCAGCATTCGATAGCCCATCCCCGAAAACTCCACTACAGACGCAAAAATCTTGCAGATATCTCTTACACAAACCGAGTTATAGTGAATTTTGTCCAAAAATTCGTTACCATGGCAACAGGGGTCGCCAGGAGAGAAATTTAAATGACAACATCAGATAGCCCGGCCCTGAAAATATAGAGGTAAGTGCAAACAGCGCGCAACTATTTTTTACGGGGGCCGAGTTATAGCCAATTTTGTCCCAAAATTCGTTGCCATGGCAGGGGAAAAATTTAAATGACACCGTTAAATTGGCCGACCCCGAAAACCATACCCAAGAACCAAAAATTATTATGCGCGAAAGCAGCTACTGCTTTCAGCGCGTCTTAGCCATCGCAATTCCGTCTGTCCGTCTGTCTGTCACACGGGTGGATCAGACAAAAACGGTCCAAGCTAGGATCTCCAAATCTTCATCATCGGCTGTCTGGAAGACTCTAGTTTCAGGAACCGTAAAGCTTTTCGAGAAATTCGAAGGGGGTCACCCCGAACGAGGTCGCTAAATGAAAGGGGGTAGGCAAAATTTGCGATTTTTGGCCAATAACTCGCTGTATCTCAGTAACGGTGCGAGATAAGGCCTAGGTTACTATTAATCACTAATAGGAAGTCGTACACTGGCTCTCGATTGGCGCCGAATTCAATGACATTGGATGACCTTGAACGCCAAAATATGGATTTTTAATGGATTTTTCGAGCCATTTCGGGCTGCGACACAAAATCATTCACAAGGTGGCGCCGCACGCGCCTATGGCCGATGTGTATTATGGTCCCGATGGGCGGAGTCCAAATGATATGCGATTTTCGAAACTATAACTACTGAACTGGAAATGCTATAGGCTTTCGCGCGTCTCGTGAGCTTTGCTCAAATTTCTTGTTTCTTTATCTTATACATAGCCGGAGTTATGGCAGTTTAAAGCATTGTCTAATTTTCCCCATAGGCGCCATTGTAATTTTTCATATTTGTGTGAAAAAATAGGTAGAAATGTTGAATTTAAATTTTGTAGCCCCCAAAAGGCACTTCCTTGCGCGAAACCGCGTCATAAGAGCCATCGTGCGTTAAAATCAGTTCAGTCGTTTTTCCTGTAGAGGACGGCAAGAAAAAAAGGAAAGGGAATGTACAAAAAGTCACGCAAGCGTTATATTTCACCTGTTCGTGGGGAAGCCCCCCCGTAAACGGATTTTCACCAAATTTTGCACATCAGGAGATATGCTGGACGTTATCATCTGTGCAAATTTTGGTGTGGGAAAATTAAGGGGTTTGGGAAATACGAGGGGTCAAATTTTGGAGTTTCCCATTGAAATGGCTGGTCACCCTTACAACAGGGCTGGCGCTACCGTGCAGCATGTGATTAGGCAAAGAATATTTAAATGCTTCACTATGCAAATATGTCGTTTATTCGTTACAGCATTCTTAAACTTTTGAATTATCACACGTCTTTCTTCCACTAACCACCGCTGAGTTATCAATGCTCAAACAGGTCCGGTTTTTTGGCCCACCCTGTATATACATTTGTTAACAAATAAAACACAGCAACGTGGAGTACAATACACAGAGATGCTGAAGTCACTATAACTCACAATAGCAATCACAAAGACATGAATCAGTTACTTAATTTTCAATGAATAGTTTCAAGCTGTAATTAAGTGGTCGTATATCTCGGAAACGGTGAGAGATAGGGCCAAAAATTGCTATTGATCACTAATAGGCCTAGGTAATTGCATACGCTTTTTCAGATAAGATGAAAATCATCGACCTTCGATGATCTCGAAGGATCATCGAAGGTCACTGACAACCAGTACGGTCGGCTATCTTAGGCTATAGCGTCAGCTGGGTTTTTTGTATTATGTATTACATCGAAATAACAAACGAAAGAAATGTTCCATGAAATAGGCCCATGGTACGGCCATAAACAGTACGTGTAAAATCATTAATACCAGCACCACTCAAGATGTAAGTTATTTTAATGTCGTGTGGCTATATGGCTACGCTGTTGGCCTAAGCTATTCGATCAATATAAAAATAGTTTGTAAGTGGCGTTTAAGGTAGGGGTAGGGGAAGTCGTTGTCTCGTGTAAAGATAAGCTTATGTTGCAATCTTATTACCCGAAAACCGGGTACCCGGGTACCCGTTTTAATACCCGACGGGTACCCGGGTATATAAATATCCGAAAGTCCGAGCACTACTTCAGAGTCAAGCATAGAGTATCTATTTTGTCCGTCCGCCGGTCCGGTGTTTACTTCCGGTTGGCTACGTGTGGGCGTGGTCGTCGTTTGCTTGTTTACGTTGTTGTACTGTTTATGTCGGATTATTATCGTTTCTAATATGCGATTATTGTTATAGTGATATCATAGCGTAGTTTTGTCGTTATGTTGAAGCGACGACGGGGCGCTGTGTTAAAATGCGCCGGTGTCATCGTAGCGTTCTGGTTCGGGTTCGCCTTTTACACCGGGACGGTTGCGCGATCGAGGGATAGCGCGGCGCGTTCGATGGATGCCGGCCGTCGTACGACGCCACGTACGACGTATGATGAAGGCGGGCGACCGCATATGCCGATGCCACTGCCGCTGACGGTATCTGGTTTTTGCCCCTTTGCCGTTTCGCCCATTCGCCCCCTTCCTTTCATTCACCTCTTGGTTTGTTCGCCCGGGTGGCAATAAATACCAGAACAATAACTCCAGCGGTAGATGGGCAATCCTGCACTGGAAAATTGCTAGAGGTAGTACTATAGATTACAGCTGACACCATAGAGCTTATGTTCGTGGTAGACGTAGAAAGTCTATGAACCATGTCATGACACTGTCAGGTATTTAAATCAGACTAATTTATCATCATATCTGAGTTCAGCTCAAGCCAAACACTTTTCTTTGAATAATTTCATTTATTGTGCAGTAATTGGTAACAGAGTATGTGGTTTCAGTTCTAACTACGTTCTTGGCAATGCAGTGAAGAAATCCGTGGGTTTGCATTCTTACATTAATAACGTGATAAATGTAATGAGTTGAAGTGGCAATCTGCCGCTAGTAATTTTCTGCTCACTTAGTCCGAGATCGCCGATCTACTGCTAGCACTGGCCATACCGGAAACTACCGAGAACTTTGCCTAACCCCAACCTTAACTGAAAAGTACCAATAGCAACCTTGGTTGTTGTCGGTAGTTTTTGGTTTTGTGCGGATTTGCCCATATAGGCTCTTTTGTCATACAGAGAGAAACTGTACAGCATTCTTTTTATTTGCCGGCCAAACATTTAGTTTGTGGGGGCAAATTGGCCAGGAGGTGAACAAGCAGGGTGTGAAGCGGCATAGGGGTGAAAGCCATAATTGCTGCTAATTGCTCAGTTACCGCCTGGAGTGGGACACGAGGAAGATGAGAGAGTGAGGCGCGATCGCAAACTGCAAGAGAAATTTCGACAAGGACAGGCTAAACTACAGGAACTACTGGATGGCAAACGAACTGTTGCTACAGCAGGGCAGGCAGCATCGGTCGATGTGAGCCAATACGATCCACAGACAGCCGGTCTTATACGACTTGGATTGATCATACCCAAATGGAATATTTCTCATGAGGTCACCGAGCATTATGGGGCTCCTGGTGAGTATTTAACTGTGTTGTTCATCATCATTAGCATCAGCTGTCGTCTTCCGATGCAGAAGGTTGACGTGCTGTCCAGACACAGACTCTCCATGATGATTTCTGTCTTGAGCAGTATTTTTAGTCTGTTCGCAAGAGTCTAAACTCAACCAGCTTTTGATGTCGTCAATCCATGTACCTCTTGGTCTTCCTTGTGCAATCTGAGAATTCATTTTATCTACTAGAATCTGTAATGCAGTTTCCCCAGCAGATTCTTTTAGCGGTGACCTGCATGCTGAATGCGGTCCTGACGACAAGCTTTGAAGATCAGTCGTGGGGGGAGTTTTGTTAAAGGTGTAGACTGAAAAATAGGGGGAAGTAAAAACAAGTAATTTGAGCAAAGCTCACATGATGCGCGATAGCAGCGGTCCAGCCACTTTGGCAATCAGTGTAGGCCTTCAGCAATAAGATTAATGCATCGTGAAAAAGAACTTAAATTTGAGGCCTCCATACGGAAGACTCTTTGAATCGGGGGGAGGGGGGAGGGGGGTCGAAACTTAGATTCTTAAAAATGTACGTTCTACGCTAAAAATGTCCTACGCAGGATGTCCAGGTCCATCTCCAGCCATTTTGGCACAATTCATTCTTAAAATGTGCATCACAGCCGGAAATCGCCAAAAATTACTAAAAACCTCTATTTTAGGGGTTCGAGGTCATCGACGTTGACACCAATAAAAAGCTTGTCACTATTGCTCGTAATGATAAGCAGCATGTCTCTGCCTATCTGCAACCATTTTCACGCTACACGAGATAATTGCGGTAAAATAACCACTTTTTAGGGAGGTAGCAGTGTTTGACGCCCACCTGCGCCGGCCTCCTTGAACCCAAGGGGCTGGGACTTGGACTGCTAAAATTTACGTTTAATGCTGAAAATTTCATACGCAGTTTGTCTTGGTCTATCTCTAGCTATTTTGTCGCAATTCACTGTTGAAATGTGTGTCGCAGCCTGAAATCGCAAAAAAATTGAGTGCTTTCAACAGATATTGTGCTGATATCTTAGCTATTATTCTATTGTCTGTATGCTGTGATTGTTGCAGGGGAGTATGGGATGGCTGTTGACATCACTCGTGATAAATTATCGCCGAGTGAGCAGGAGAAATTTGACTCCGCCTGGCAGAAGAATGCATTCAACGGTTATGCTAACGATATGATGTCTTTGCATCGCACTCTGCAGGACACACGAGACCCCGAGTACGTTAATAGATCTATATTCTTTATGGAAGTTTTCCATCATTTCACAAAAATTATATGTTTCTGCTGAACAGAACAGGAAAAAAATTCCAATTTTTTATCACCGTAGAATACAGCTAAACTTGACCCCATATGGTAGGTGGCACTCCTTACCATGAAGAGCTATACCATTTAACCATAACCTGTCTTCCAAGAGGCAGGTATCAGGTGCCAAGATCTCAGCAGCTTTGGCTCCTTGTTATAGAACAACATGGTAGTGCCTTGACACGAATTCGGTGAGGTGGAAAATGAGTACTCCTTGCATAATTCTATTATGTTGGCCATCTTTGGGCTGAAAAATATCATAGTTTGTGGAAATTTGATGAAGTTCCGACAAAAACAGTTTCGAACATGTTGCGAGACACAGTGTGCCTGACACTACCGTGACAATAATTTTTTACAAAGTCTAGGCCTTGGCCTTAACCTTGTAGTTCTGGCCTTGGCCTTGACCTTGGCCTCAGATCCTTGGCTTTAGCCTTATAGCTCTGGTTTGTGTTATTCGCAGGTGTTTGCAGCAGAAATATGCGCCCATCGCTGATCTCCCAGACACGAGCGTGATAATTATATTTCACAATGAAGCGTGGAAGGCTCTGCTCCGGACAATTCACAGTGTGCTCGATCGATCGCCCCCAAGCCTAATACGCGAGATTATTCTTGTAGATGACTTTTCCACCCATGGTCAGTCTGTCTGTCTGTTTATCTGTTTGTCTTTTTGTCTGTTTGTCTGTCTGTCTGTCTGTTTGCGTCTTTGTTTGTCACAGCCACTGGATCTTTCGCCTTCGGGCTTCATGGGAGATTTACCAGATATCCAGTGGTTTTTTTAGATTCAGCATGGATCCAGATCTGGCCGGATCTTACATCCAAGGATCTGGCCTGGATTCATATCTGTCCAGATCCGACGTCGGTGGATCTCCGGATTTGAACATTCGGGATTCAGTGCACGACTATTTTGCATCTGATGTCTTTTTTGTTACCTTTCTTTATCCATCCCATTGCTGTAGCATAGCATGGGGCAGATTATGCAGTCACATGCTGTCACACTGTCCTTCTGTCTGTATTCACTCCTGTGGCTGCAATTTTGATTCACAACTTGGCTGCCAAGGTTCAGAAATCAAACTGCGTGAGATGATCATCCATTTCCCTCCTTTCCTTTTCTTTTTTTTCTCAGTTTTTTTCTTGTTTTCTTTATAGCCCCTATCTCTTTTCTATCCCATCCCTTTCTCTAAAATTCAGAGCTCTGGGGAACACTGTGATTAATCTCTTCAAGTGAGGTCCGGGGCAGAGCCCTTGGCTGCCAAGGCATTCTGTGCATTTTAAGCTCCGAAGTTGCGACTAACAAAAACAATTTTCCGTTGCTGCCGAGTAAAATTATGTTGAAACAGACAGAAAAATAAAATGTGTGAGATAAATCTTAGCAGGTAGAGAAGCACGAGTTAACTGAAAATGTGTGAGACTCACGTGAAAAGCGTGCAACTTGGCAGGGCTCTATTCGATTCTGATGAAATTCTTCACGGTGATTCGGGGCCTGAGAAGTAAGATTGAGTTTGTTTGGGGTGAAAATCCGATGACTCTTTTTTCATATTTTCCTCTAATTTTTAACCTGTATAATGCATTTTCAATGGGGAGGTTCTTGTACCACAGTAAAAAAACCTGTGCGCCGAAAGTGGTGGTTAACCTCCTCGAGCATTATTTGGGTTGGTTTTTATGTACTGAAAATGGCAGTCGCGGTGACTGAGACTCGGAGTGGAGCTATAGCAGTCTCACTGCCATCTGCCATCTGTGCTGCAAGGTGCTGCCAGTTATTAGTACATGTGCAGAACTGTTGGGGGGGGCACCATGTCTGTTGTGACATGACAGTTAGTCACAGTCAGTGGTCAGTTGCAGCTGATAAAATGCTCAGGCTTCCCTTTGATCGAACTGACAGATGTCACTTGTGCAGCGCCGTAGCTATTTTTATTGAGGCACGAGGGGCATTTGCTTCCTCATTCTCAGACAGCTTGCAGAAATTGTATCACGAAACAAGAGTTGCAGATATGTGAATTTTGAAAGGTTTTCAGCTTTGCCCCCATACCCAACACCGGAAGTATTAATTTTTAATTAGTAATTATTAACAGCCGGCTAGCCGCAAATTTCATGGCCGGCTTGCCATTTTCGCAGCTAAAGTCCCGGCTTAGCTGTGATTTTCGCGGCGGCGGCGGAGGCTTAGCAAAATTTTGGTGGCTGGCAGTTGGCCATAGGAGTCTAGTTAACAAGCAAATAGGCAGTTTCATCTGCCAATGTAAATCTTTAAGTACAGGGTGGGGCAAACAAAAGTCGCCCTCTAAAGTTTTTTGCTGTTTTTCTCAGCAACCGTTTAGAATTTTAATCTGAAATTTTACAGGATTATTTACTGAAACGTCCCACATTTAACTGCCAAGTGAAAAATTATTCTGTAGTAAAACGACAGAGTTATAGACTTTTTAACATGACCAGAGAGATATACAGTCGAACGCTCAAGTGTACATTCAAATGTCATAAGGTGAGTGTCGAAGTGAACTCACCGTGGCAGATATACAGTGTTTTCATAGTAACGACGTTGTTCTACTTCGTTACTCTACTGAAATAGAAGTTTTTTCTTTCTACTTTTACTTACGTAGATTTTTGAGCTACTTTCTACTTTTCATTACAAAAGGTAGATTTTTTTCTCACAATGTAGTTGTCTCAACAACTACTGCAATACAACTGAAAACACGTCAAGGTATTATTAAAAAAATATTATTTCTTCAACTGATAGTAGTAGTAGCGAAGCTTCTTAAGATGTCGTTGCATTATAACGTCTTGCCCTTCTGTAGTATCTTGACATTTAAGACTGTAACCCTCATTCTGATTGTTTCATATAGGCTAAGCATTATGCATCACCATGTAAATTTTACACAGAAGTACTCAACTATTGACTAAAGTTTGATCTTATTTTCCTACTGAGGATAAGTGGAGGTAAAATGAGTGGTAAATGGCCAGTATCAGTATGTAAGGTGTTAAAAATAAAGTTAGATTTTATACGAAATATTGGTTATTTTATGTGTTTTACTGGGGAATTAGTGCTCTGTTTACCTTTTCTCTTATTTCTCATTTTCTGGCTCTCATTCTCATTATTAGCTACCCATTATGCTGGTTAGAGCGACTCGTCTAGTTAGAGGTAACAGGGATCTTTTGCATGGGACCAACGCGAGTAATAATACCATTTTTCATTCTTTTATTGTCGATAATTACTACGCGAGCACACTAATTAACGTCGGGGCCCCAACAGCAAGCGATAGCGACGGCAAGCGCCGTCGAATACAACTTCTTACAACTACACGTTGACTCAACTGTCTGACGAACAATGACTGACTGACTGCTGCTAGCACTGCCGCGACGCGCTCGGCGTCGCTGCAGTGCTATTTCGGCCTACTCAACTACGATTGGCTGTCAGCTGTCCTCTATAGACTCTAGATGTAGCGACGTACCGTAACTTGACCATAAGCCTGACCATAACCACGATCACGAATTTTTCTTAAACCTTCTGGCATTTCAGCCTGTGAGAACTGCATTCTTTATGTAGCGCAGTGGCTGCATAAATTCTGTTGTGTGAAGTTTGAGTTTCTGAATTGAAAATTTGTAGTTATTTCATTTCTGAGTACTGGTATTTTCCGTCTTTTTGAGTACAAAAATTATTATATGTCACTCAAGATGTAAAATTGTGTTTTAGGTGAAAATGAGTATAAACTTGGCACACATGTAAAAACGTTCCAGAAATTTTGAAAAAACGTTTTACAACGTTAAATAAAAAACGTTCACTTCAATTTGTCCAGTCTTTTACTTAATGCTTAATGCTGTAAGTACAGAATGGCTGAAACTAAAAAGAAAGAAAACTTATTCAATTTCAATTCAACCGAGTTGTTATAAGACCAAGACTCTTGGTCTTATAACAACTCGGTTGAATTGAAATTGAATAAGTTTTCTATCTTTTTAGTTTCAGCCATTCTGTACCTACAGCATTAAGCATTGTCCAAGACTAATTAAGTAAACTGCCACCAGTATGGCCTATCAATTTATTTTTGTGGTTTTAAAAGGTTTGGGTTCGCTATACTGTCCATTTCTCTGTGTACCTGTCTATGTGTTTGTCTTCCTATGTGTCTGCAGATCACTTGATCGCTGGGGAACATTGACCCCTGACCATAGTTGACCCTGTGTGTCTGACTGTACAGATCACTTGAAGCAGAAGTTAGAAGACTACGTTCAGTCACTGGGAAAGGTTAGGTTATTGAGGACATCAAAGCGTGAAGGTCTGATACGAGCAAGACTGCAGGGTGCCGCTGCTGCCATGGGAGCAGTGTTAACTTTCCTTGATTCACATTGTGAATGCACCCTAGGTATGTTTTGTCTGTCTGTCCATCTGTCTGTTTCTCTCTGTGTCTGCCAGTGTGTGTGCTATGATTGCACTGTGATATGCGTGTTAACTTACTGTTTCGTTCTTTTCTTACTCGTAACCGATCTGTGTTGGTTAAAGCTTATGTTACTTATGTCAGGCCTATTTTGGAATACAATTCAGTAGTCTGGTCTCCCTATAAAATTGGTGATGTCTCCTGTATTGAAAAAGTCCAGAGGTCATTTACCAAGCGCCTTCCTGGCCTAAATAATTTAACTTATCGTGAACGACTTGTGGCAACTAATCTTGATTCTCTCGAACTAAGACGACTTCATGTTGATCTCATAATGTGCCATAAAATAGTCTTTAGATTAATTAATGTGGACTTCTGTGCGTTTTTTCATTTTGCGCCCTCTTGCAATACTCGTGGCCATGGTTATAAATTGTTTGCTGAGCAGTGTACACATAATGTACGCTATCATTCTTTTGCTAGGCGTGTTGTTGGCCCCTGGAATGGACTCCCGGCCCATGTTGATTTTTCCTCTCTCGTTAGGTTCAAGGCTTTTCTTAATCGTACTGATTTGTCTAATTAATTAATCTAAAGAACTTCTCAAACAACTCCACTGGCTACCTGTTGAATGACGAATAAGATTTAAACTCGCCACCTCAACTTGTAAGGCACTGCACACTGGCCATCCACCTTACCTTACTGATCTTCTGCAATATCATAAATCCTCAGTGTCCACGCGCTCTTTTACCAGTCAGTTACTTGCAATTCCACGGCATAACTTATCCTTTGGTTCTCGTTCCTTTCGCATCTCTGCTCCGAGAATTTGGAACTCCTTAACTCCTCAAATTCGTCAATGTCAAACCTTGGCTACATTCAGATGTCACTTAAAGACCCACTACTTTCAGTCAGCCTTTTCTGCCACTTAGCGTCCATCATCCTATGCGCCCTGGCGCTTTATAAATTATTTACTTACTTACTTACTTACTAATTTTCTGTTATATTGTGTTGATTAGGGTAGATGTTAGTGTTCCTTCTGGAGCCTTTCTATCCTTGACTGGCATTTTGTTGTTTTTATTTGTGTTGCTGGTGTTGTCAGTGTCAGTGCTGAATGAAATAAATAAATAAAATAAATATGCCTTTGGTATGCTTTCTGTCTGTTTGTCTGTCTGTCCCTCTGTGTGAACGTGTCTGTCTTTTTCTGTTTGTTTATGTCTGACTGTCTGTGTGTCTGTAGGCTGGCTGGAGCCACTGCTAGATCGTATAGCAACCAACCAATCCAACGTGGTCGCCCCGGTCATTGACGTCATAGATGACAAGTCAATGCAGTACAAGTTTGGCAATGCGAGAGCTACAAACGTCGGCGGATTCGACTGGAATTTACAGTTTAATTGGCATGCAATTCCCGCACGAGAGACCTCCAGACGTAAATCACCCGTTGACCCTATTAGGTACGTTTCAGTTCGCTCAGTCCTCTATTCTTTGTGGCGTTGGCAGGAGCGACCTGGCTCCAACTGGCATGCAATATTCACGGCCGCCATAGCTAAGGGCTACCACATCTATGGGCCGCCGTAGCTATCTATGTAGCCTACCTGTGTAGTTGCCGTTTCCCACTTGGCCGTTTTTGTAATGAAAAGTGGCCCTAATCCTGACTTACTGACCCTACACCTTAATGCTAATTCTACTCAGCCTTGACTAAGATAAAGTAACCACAGTGGTGGCGGCCTGGTATAGCTATACGGTGGCCCTTAGCTATGGCAGTCCCTAGCTATGACTGGCAAGTCACTTGCCGATGATGCAAATCCTTACCTTACCTCCGGGGTGGACAGGCTCTTACACCTGCCCAGCGCTGAAGCCGTATCAGCTCGGCCCAATGCACGTGCCTGCATGTAACCAGAAGGTTACAGGTAGCGGCTATAAAGCCATAGACGGCTGTGAAGCCGTAAATAGACGGCTGTAAAGCCGTACGTAGACGGCGGTAAAGCCGTAGTCGGCTGTGAAGCCGAAACCAGCACAAGAGCACTGGTATCGTGTAGCAATCTGCCTACACGAATTTGGTCAGCACTTGGTTGGCTCCTCGCCTCCAGATTTTAGAAATCTTTCGGGTCATTGGTGCAAAGCCTCACCACCACAGCAAGGTGGCTGACCTCGGTGGGGATGATGCAAATCATCATTCTGAAATCTGAATCGATGCAAGATGATGTTTCGTGCCAACTGTGCATGTGTCTGTTGACTTACCGAAGCCCCACAATCGCTGGTGGTCATATCTCTACGTCTGTCTGTCAGCGGCTGTGTGTCTGTCTGATTCTGTTTATCTCTCTGTGTGTTTGTTTCTGACAGTGTAGCACGGTAGTGCCTAACACTGTTGTAAAGGCGACTATCAAAGTCAATGGGAAACCCCAGGTTTTGGGCACCCATAGCCCCAAAACCCCTGAATCAATCAACTTAAAATTTGACTTGGATGATTACGTCGGCCATGTGATCCTACATGCCAAAAATGGTACAAATCGGCCCAGCAGGGCCGGCGGAGCAAAGGGGTGAAATATAATGTTCAAAAATGGGTTTTTAAAATTTATTTTTTAAAAATTTTCTTGCCAAGCTCTGGAGAACACATTTTTCGGAGCATCGCCGCATTCTTTGTATTGGATGACGTGTTTCGGTGGGGATTGATTTCTCAGGGGAGGGTCTCAACTTTCATCTTTAATACTTTCCCTTTCTGATCCCGCCCCCCAAAAAACACGAATTTTGGCCCACTTTCGGACGAAAAATACCACTGAAAATGCTCGACAATGGAGATGTTCATCTACAAACTACCCTTATTTGTCATCGTAGCCTCACCAAAATGGCATAGTGAATAGGCGATATGGTCTCGGGAATTCCAAATACGCGGTTATTTTGGACCCCCTGTCTACAGGTCACGTGACACGGGGCATGCGCAGTGAACTTTTGGCCTTTAACATGGAGAAATGCAAGTTTGAGGCTTTATATCTCCCTAACGGTGCAAGATAGACGCATGGTCACAATGGATCACCCATAGAAAGTTGCCCACAGTGAGTCGAATGGTCAGGTGATTGGGTTGGGTCTCATTATTGCTTTTAACTCACAATTGAATTTGCTAATAAAACAGCAAATGTTAAATGTAAAAAAATTACCAGTTTACACTACTGTGTAAGGGTGTAGGGAACACCGTTTTACTATTTAATCCAGAATTCATGATATGTACGCATCATGAATTGCTGAATTCATGATATGTACATACATATCACAAATTCAGAGAGAGTTAAAAAATGTATCTATGGTTGGAGATAGGCACAGACGTCAGTGGCAGTTTTAGTCCCGGGCCAGGGGGGGGAACAGGCCCCCACTTTTGCTCTGGCTTCCAGTTTCGTGGCCACCCGTGATATTTTGCAAAGGTAACAAAATATCTGTGATTTCTTTGCTTTTCCTAATTTTAGAAAAAAAACGGTAAATTTGCGGCTTCCGTTGAATGTCCAAAAACCCAATTGAACGGTGGTGTAATGATATCTTTTGTAGCACTCAACGAGTGCAGTTCACTGGTAAAATACGAAGCTGGTCTAAATAAGTGGAATTGTACCCAAAAAAATTATAGCCGCAGTTTTTAGCATCAAAAGTTGTAATTGTTAGGTTGATAGTTTGTGACCCGTCCTATTTGGGCCATCAGGGGGCCAAAAAGGGAAAGCACACAAAAGTCACCGAAAATGCCCTCCCTTCGCAGACCCCCTTCCCGTTGTCCCCCGTCAACCAAATTTTGCACGTGGGGTCGTATCCTGGATATCTTTTTTGGTTTCAAGTTTCATTAAGATCGGTTGAAAAATGTGGGAGCTGTGGGGGGTCGAAATTTCAGCCTTCCCATTGACTTGGCACATCGCTTATACAACAGCTTGTTGTGATACATTGGCTCCTATGTCTCTGTGTATGTGTTTGTCTGTCTGTGTGTCTGTGTTTACAGAAGTCCTACAATGGCTGGCGGTTTGTTTGCAATAAGTCGTCGCTACTTTGAGTACATCGGCTCGTATGACTCCGGCATGGAAATCTGGGGTGGAGAGAATCTGGAACTCTCATTCCGAGTAAGTGACCACCACACTTGAACACAGATGATACATGGCAGCAGCAATATGCACGAGACCTTTCAAGGTGTCCTTCCATTTCGCCTAACAATACTTTGCTTAATCCCATTTTACCTGCACTTGCAGTTAAGGTTAAGGATAGGGTTAAGGGTTAGATGTAGGGTTAGGTTTAACATTACGGATTGGTCAAAATGGGCTTATGTGAAATGGGACTACTTCTTTTTTAGACCCAGATGTGACCTGAGATGCACAGTTTTAGGACATTACATTACCTAACATTACATTAAAAATTGCTAACGAGGCCTGAGTAAAAACTGCTAGGACCACAGGTAAAAGTGCAAGTCATGACAAAAGTACAGCTGGATAGGATTGTCTAAACAGAAATGTTTTCTGTCGATGGTGGAACTGTGAAAGTGTGTTGGACGCGACAATGTCCGGTGGTAAACTGTTCCATAGCCGAGCACCAGCGACAGTGAAGGCTCGGTCACCAACAGTTGCGCACTGCGACTGGGGGACATCCAGCTGGTGTGTCAGTGAAGACTGCAGACGTCGTCTGGACGGCATATCGGTTGTCGGACAAACGTCGCAGGTCTGCAGCCAAGTGTGATGGAGCTGTGCTGTTTAGTGAGCGGTAGACGATCGTCGCCAGCTTGAACTGTACACGCTCGGACACTCCCAACCAGTGGAAACTGGCGAGTGTGTCGGTGATGTGGTCCGAGTGCCGCAAACCGGCGATGGATCGTGCGGCAGCGTTGAGTACCGACTGGAGGCGGCTGTACAGGTAGCCTGGTAAGCCTACCAGCACAGCATTGCCGTAGTCCAGCCGGGACAGGACGAGGGCAACGACGAGTGCTTGGTAAACGGACGTCGGCACCGAACGTCGAATGCTGCGCAGCTGACGAAGAATGGCAAAGCAGCTGGCAATGGTTTTCTGAACATGGCATCGCGTGCTAAGGTTGGCGTCGAAGTAAATTCCAAGATTTCTCACTGACTTTTTAATTTTAAGAGCTGACGTGGGCAGCTGATGACAACGACGAGCTGTTGCATACCAGAGCAGGTTGGTCTTGCCTGTGTTCAACTGCAGACGGTTGGCCAACATCCACGCGGCGACGTCGTTGACACATGCAGACAGGCGCACCTGGAAGTCGGCGACAGCAGATGGTCTGCACGAGCCGTATACCTGGGTGTTGTCGGCGTACAAATGCGGCCGGAAGCCATGCTGTTCTACCAGACCGACTGAGTCAGCGGTATAGAGAATGAACAGTATCGGGCCCAACACCGACCCCTGTGGACGCCACATGTCAGCCACGTTCGGGAATACCTGCGTTAGGCTGTGTATGCCATGTCGAATGTTCTGGGACGCCCCTACAAGTAAGACCCGAACCACTTTAACACAGGGCCACCCAGTCCATAGGACGCCTGCAGACGTCGACATAATATGGCATGGTCGACAGTATCAAATGCAGCTGAAAGGTCTGGACGTCAAGCATTTTGTCAGATGAGGTCCGCACGTTAGTATTTTTAAGCCTGAGATTGAGACTACATCCCTGGCTACTAGATCTGTTGAAGCGTTAGCTAATTTTTTAATGCATTAATCAACGCATTATTAACGCACCCAGGCCCATCGAGAAGGAAAGTAGGGGGTAAGTTACCCCGAACCCCGCAATGTTTGGAGGCCTAGCCTGTAGAATGTAGAAAGTTAGAAACATATTTTAAATGTATAATCAACAATACCTGCCGTCATAGCTAGCATAGAAATCTATTAGCCTGTCGTCAAAATAATTATTTATTACAGTAGCGACAGAATGGCAACTACAAAGATAAGTTTTCGGTCTTTTCTCTCACGTCTAAACTTTAACAGTTACTTACAGTATATTTTAATAGTTTTTAGTTACGTGTAGTTTAAATTTTAT
>Ga0056128_1005515_pt1 | contig 15914 bp, 11 predicted proteins | sample WorMetLIZISLAND2_FD_71113 | JGI IMG/M metagenome (GOLD analysis project Ga0056128, IMG submission 71113) | Marine gutless worms symbiont microbial communities from Max Planck institute for Marine Microbiology, Germany - Olavius geniculatus... ...
TACATGAAATTTTGCATGAGGGGTCATCTCGCCGACGTAATCAACGGTGCCAAATTTTATCTCAATCAGATCAGGGGTTTTGATTCTGTGGGGGGTCGAATTTTTGGCTTTCCCATAAGAGAGAAGTCGCCGTTAACACAGGGCTTGAACTACCGTTCAGCCTGTGATGTTCAAGAAGAATAAAGAAATGTTCAAGAGCATAGAGACAGAGAGTGACTTGTGCTTAGGGATTTCCACTGCATTGACAGCTGGAGGCAGGTTGCATTTTTGAAAAAGTTGGAGGGGGATGAGAAGTAGCAAACTGTTGGGGTGATTTTCTAGTGACGAGTTGTAAACATTCTCAGGTGCATTCTCGGAAATCGTATTCGATTCGAATTATGTACAAATATAAATGCTCTAAGAGTGACACAAAATGCTGTCACGATGTGCGTTTTAGAGCCAAAAATGTGTTTGGGGCTGGGCCTTCAACCCGGATTTCGCTGGTTAGATAGCAGTGCTCCCCAGGAGCTGGATTTGGTGGAGGGGACAAACAAGAAATGGGAGGGGAATGGGGTCCAAATTGGGGGAAGGTTACTTGCTGGTGCTGAGGGATTAGGGACGTCCCTGACTGACCGTAAACTCCATATTGGGGCTAGAAGGGGCCTACTTTTGTCTTCCGCTAGCAGGCATTATACGTCTAGTGCTCAGCCATTTCACCCACACTTCCCGAAATTACTTCAGAGACTGAAAACACTGTACTCACCATCTGCGCAATGGTAATATCAGTTAGGCCACTACCTATTGTGTGCTGAAGGCAACTTAACCTCCTACCCTCTGTGACATGTAGCTAATGCTGCGCTATACCAAGTAACCCTGCAGTAGGCCCTACCTGACTTTTACCTATTTGCTATGATTAGGTATTTAGAAAGTGAGAAGCACGCATTATATACTTAATGATTGTTTTTTCATGCGTTTTTTATTCTTCAGTTTTTAGACGCACTTCAGCTATGATGTAGGCGTCTTTGGCATGGTTGTCGTCATAGATGTAAAAAACGTTTTTACGTTTTTTTCTTCTTGCCACGTTTTTTTATTTTGCTCAACGTTTTTTATTTAAAAAAACGTGCATTGAAAATCCCATTAAAAGCTTTGTGAAGCACTTTTGGGACCACAGAAACGAACTAATAAGTCATAGTGATGTAGTTTACTTAATTAGTCCAAATACACTAAATAAAATGTTTTTAACTAGTATATTTAGTTAGTTTAATGCTACTGTCCTGAATTGAAATTAATTGAAGTTCTGTCTATAATCTAAACTATAATTCCAGGCAATGAAGCACTTACAACGTTAGGCATTAGGCAAAAAGTTGAACACATTATGGCCAACGTTTTTTATTCAACGTTTTTAAACGTTTTTCATTCTTGCTACGTTTTTTAACGTTTTTTTTAATTTTTCCTGCAACGTTTTTTACATCTATGGTTGTCGTCAGTCCGACTGTCTGTCCGTCCGACTGTAACGGATGCAATGTGGCTAAATGGTAGGTCGTAGTGGGAAATTTTTTTACATGAATAATTAAAAGCCCTCTGTTTTAAACTTAGGCATGCACAATTTTAACAATCTAGCGGAGGGAAACATTTTCCAATTCGGGGTTGAATAGAGAAGGTTGGAAAAAAATGTGCGTTTTCAACGGAAAAATGGCCATAATCTGGGAAACGGTGAGAGATACGGCCAAGGCTACTATTAATCATTAATAGGAAGTGGAATATTGGCTTTTAAATGGCATGAAAGTCATCGACCTTGGATGACCTTGAAGGTCAGTACTGCGACAGAAAATGTATAGACTGTAGCGCGTCTTTTCTAGCGATAGCTTGGCTTTCTTGTTTGCCTGAGCCTGTGTGGTTGGTTAACGTCGATGGATCGTCAGATTTTGCAAGCAGTCGAAGTTGACGTACATACTGTCGGAATTATCATTTACAACAATTGACAATAGCGCATCACTACTATAATTCTGGGTGACATACGTGACTTTAAATATTCTTCGTTGCTGGTGTTTGTTTACTTCGAGAAATAAAATTATTTTATGCATTATTTAGTTAAAATGCAGCATCAGATTTGCAAGTCGTTACTACACCCGTTTGTTGCACGAGTTAGTTATCCGGTTGGACATGCACTTCGGCCAGTACCGAGCTGCTTTGTAAGATACAGGAAGGTACCTTGGACACCTTTGTCGCCTACGAAGCTATTCGTGGTCAAAGAAAAAAAGCCGCAAGACCCGGTAGAACGAGCCATAGTGTACGAGCTTCACTGCCGCTACAAAACTGCTTTGAAGGCGCTCAGGTATGGTGGAATGGATTGAATGAAATTAATGCTCTTCATTAATTGACAGATCTTGAGATTTCGAACTTTGTTCAGTTACATCTGAGAAAGTGTCTGTACAGTCAACTGCGTGGCCAAATGCCACGTGGGGGCAGTTTGCGAGTTATGCTCAGGAATCCTAGCCGTTACATAACGTTTAAGGCAGGCCGTGCACTCAGCTGCAGTTGAATTATTTGAAGAATTGCTAGTGCACGGTTTGCAGTATAGCATGGCTGGCTGCATGTTTCTGTGTTTAATGCTTCTTTTATCATTTCATAGTTTTGCTTTTACTGAGTTAGCCACATTTGACAGAGACTATGATTATTGAACTTTTTCATTATTTTCTGATGTAATAAAACAATAAAATTATGAGGTCATAACTGTGAATATCTCATAATGATAATAATAATTGTACTAATAATACTATTTCTATAGCACCGTAACGTCCTAAAATACAGGCGCTGGTATATTTCCAAAAAAATCTGCGCTGTATTTGGAAAAACAATTACTTAGTTCATTAATTTGTATATTTCACTGATGTGTTATATAGAGTTTATTTTCGGGAGGAAATTGCAGCAAGAGAGGCGAAACTTTCTGATCAGTCACATCTGGATGCAGATAAGCAGCATCACGTCTGGGCTCTTGAACAGAATAATGAGTTCAATAGGCAATCTGCTGTTCTTAGGTGAGTGTATATTTTACTGTTAGTGTATAATATAAAAATATTTTACTACAGTTGACAGATGTCATGGTTTTCTAGTTTGTTTGTCCACATTACTTGATCTCTTGTAGTATTTCATTTGAATGTGTGACTGTGAGTCTGTGATGAGTTCCATTTTTTAATTTTTTTGTCATTTGTTGCATGAAACATTTTGATAGTCAGTTTGTTGCTTGAACTGTTATTGTTACTAGCATGGCTAACACTTCTGCACATTGGACAGTCTGTGCCAGCCATGCCGAACATTTAAAACGTTGCACAATGATTTTCTGTGATTTCCTTGAACATAATGTAGACATCATACTGCTAATGTAGAAAGCTCAGACATGAAATCAGACATGGTCAAAGAATGGATCATAATGTTACATAGTGTGGTGAATATATTATTAACCAGACATGAAAACTTCATCTGTTTGAAATTAAAACTCATTGATCATTGGTTGATGGATGCATGAGCATGTAAAGTAGAAAATAAAAAGGTAGAACATTTACACTGTGTCTCAAAAAAGCATCCTCAACATTTTTGATTGTAACTTCAAGAAAAGTTACCAGATTCTAATAATTTCTGGTGTGAATATTCCTGACACAACTTGCCATCAAATGACCATTCAGCTTCCCACCTCACCCCATGTTTGCTTCGGCACTACCAAGGGAATGCAGACCAAGCGTAATATGCGTTGAAATACGCATAACGTCAAAAAAAACATCCCCAACATTATCGATCATAACTTGAAGAAACATTATCAGATTTTGATACCTTTTGGTATAAATATTTCTGACACCACTGGCTGTTGAATGATTGTTTAAATTCCCACCTCACCCAACTTCTGCTATTGCACTACCTGGGGAAAACTGTCCAAGCAAATCATGTGTTGAAATGAATGAAAAAACTTCAGTAAATTATATCTATCCAGATCTCTGGCCTCCAACAGCCAGTCAATTACAAGGTTTGACTGTCTACCAGATGACGTTCAGGAATGTTTATAAATTCAAGAAGTGACTGGTGACTGGATTAGTCTGAAGCAGAACTATCGATGCTGCTGTCAATGAAAGCGGAGAGTGTCTCCATGCTTGTGTTCGCACAATGTGCCCATATTTCAAGCAATTTTGCTGTAGGCCGTTGAAAAATGAAAGAGTTCAAGGATGAAATGTCAGGCAAAATGTCAAGAAAGTTAACAAAATGTGTTTTTGTACATTATTTAGATTAAACAATAACACTGCATTTGGTAAAAAAAAACAATATTTTGTTGGTTATTTTTCCCCAGGTAGTGCACAAACAGACTTTGGGTGAGGTGGGAAATTGAACATTTACTTAATGGCAAGTTTTCTCAGGAATGTTCGTTCTAAAAATTACTAAAATCTTATAATCCTTCAAGTAACAATCGAAAATGTTCAGGATGTTTTGTTTGAGACACATTGTGTATTGGTTTTGATTTTGAGGTTCTTTGATGCTCTTGATTGTCAACAGGTAGGACATCTGGCTTGAATAAAATGTGGTTTTTGAAACTGAGCTAACACTAACATGGAATGAAGAAAAGCTGCTGTTTTCATAAAGCAGATTGCTGTGAAAGAACACTGGAGATGAACTAAATGAGACATTTAGTGACCGAATGAGTAAGATATTTTGATGTGATTATTTCAGGGATGAGCGGGCAGCACGAGAAGTACGTCAGAAAGAGGAGGAAGAATTGCAGTTGCTGGTGGAAATGGAACAACTCAAGAAGAAACAACAAGAACAAGCTACAGAGCAAGTTTGCAAAGTTAAGGTTTGTGTCTGCTGTCACAGCTATGCACACGTTCTCTTCTTTCTTTTTATTTTAATCATGATCATGACAGAGTCTTCTATAGCATCTGCTATGATGCTGCATATCAGCACGTGATAATAAAAAAATTGGCTTAAATATATTGATGAGAATGAAGTTGATGGATGTCTGTTTATGCATATGATGGTGCTGTTGTCTTTTGACGATGACACCGGGGTGGCATGAAATGATCTACCTTGTCTTGAGACATGGTGGATTTTTAAAAATTTTTTTGGTTTCATGTGAGTGACCCACTTTTCTGATAAATTGTACACAAGATAGGGGAGCGATATTAAAATTCTTTCCTCAGCGTTTTCCAGCATCGTTGTGCCCTATAAGCGTGCCCTCATTTGGGGAGGATCACTTTGAAAATTTTTCAATTTTCCATGGGCCCCTATAGAGACGACATCGCCGATCCATATAATAAAAGATTGACCAAAAAAAACATGACAAGTGGAGTCAGTATGATTAACTCCTCCATAATGTTTCAGCATCAACTGGTGTAGTTGTTACATGTATATTTTATAATATTTTTGATTATTTTTATTGTTTATCTAGATTGCTTGTATAATGTATATTTCAGTACTGATGTGCTGAGGATGAGGATGCCCTAGTCCATATTTCAATAAGATATTTCTGAAAGTCTGAGGAAGTTACCATAGTAACTTGGAGGCTTAGTTTGTTGATATATAGTCAGTGTGGCGGCTACTAGTGATTGCAGTTCCAAATCCCAGGGTCCCAACCATTTTCGCCAATCCTGATTTCCTGCATTGGTGGCATTCCAATTCCAGAATTGCTGGTTTACAAAAAAGTTGTTAAATAATACTTTTGGACTTTTATAGATGGTAGAACAATTTTAGCAGTCTAGTGAAATGAAGTCTAGTCAAATTGTGAAATATTCTGAGTACGCAAGTGTCCTTGCTGTGAACTTTACATCTCAACAGTCCCACAGTCACTTCTAAGTCCCAGACGGCTTCCTTATTATCTCTGCCAAGTGTGAACGTAGTGAACATTGTTGGATATTAAGAGATTGGTCATTCTGTCTGTGTTTCCATCGTTCGTTCGTTCCTTCTGTGTACATGATGACTCATAATGGCAATGATGTCATTGCACCAACAGCATCAAGCAGCAATGTTAGTTTTCCCTCCCTCCATGAAGTGGCTCTTCCTTCTTTCTTCCCTTTCCTTGTTGTATCGTGTAGTTGTAGGTGTTGTTGTATTTGTAGGTGTAGTATTAGTAATAGCAATGTTTAAATCACTTCACTTGGTGGAGATCTGCACTCTCACAAGCGCCTTCTAGTTTTTTCTGTAGTGCATCATGTCCATGAAATAAGTCTACTAGGGCCACTATAAGGATAGTAAATAATGACCAATACGCAAGTCTAATCCCGAAAATGGTTTCCAGGGATAATAAATTTCTTAGTCCCGGATCCTGAGATGGAGAATCAATCAGGCTACTGTGTTGTATGTATAAGCTGTATCACTTGCAGGCAGATGCCGTGGACTTCATCACAGTCGACAAGTTGGACTCTGCCATTGAATCTGCTCTCAACACTCGTCGTGTGCATAACTTTGCTATTGACGTTGATGGCCATCGCTACATCGAACAGCCAGATGGCAGCACCATCGTCCGCCGTATTTCTGAACAACAACTTACGGATTCCACATGAAACCAGTTTCATTGGCTTATGATGCGGCCGTCCTAATAGGCAGCATTATGGGTGTCATCTATCTATCTATCTGGTGTTGGTTCTAACTCAAAAACTTTTAAAATGCATAGAAAAAAACAAAATTTGTAAAGTTACCGATGTAACTGGTTAACCAGTTTTCAGCTCAGGGTCATGGGCAGGGTTAGAGTTAGGGTTGTGTGGGCCTAGGCGGATGGCTGCATAGTGTGTCATATCTTTTATCAGCACTGGGCTCTGACATAGTTTTATATATAACTTCAGTTTTGTATTAAATGCATCTGAGCATCAGCTGGTGATTGCAATTCTACTGCCAATCAATGTTTGGACTAAACCGTTTTAGTCATCACTTGTACAAAACCTAGAAATGTGAGAAATTTCTACAGTCGGGGAACTGTCAGAGAAATAATTTGTTGGATAAAACTATTGGTTGTAATGTACGCAGCTGTATGTGTTATTTGTGAATAAGAAAAAAGCATGTTAAGCCATTGTGGTAAAAGACACATGTTAACAGCTCAAAATACATTACCCACAGAAAGCATAATTAGCACCACATACTCAACGCATAACGGCATAAAGGCAAATGCTGTTTTAAACAAATTAGTAGTCAGCAGCAAAAAAAAACTTTAAAACAATATTAATTCTCCTAAACATAGCAGTCATTTCAAACATCACATCTACTTGATGCACACAGCACAAAGCTGCCAACAATTTATCAAACTTGCATTAGCACACTCGAGTTCAATTCGTGCCAGAATGCAAGTTATTCTGGGAAAACTAGGTTCTTTTAATGGACGATGTACAGTATACCATAAGATTATCATAATTACTGACAAAAGTCATCTGAAAGGGCAAGGTAAGAGCAAGAAGACAATCTTGGACAATGCAGCTTGTTTAATGCAGCTCAATGAAAAAAGGCTAAATTATGCTTTATTTCTATGCCACACATCACAGTCAGTTATCTTGCAGTGTTTTTGCTTATCAGTGTACCAGATAAGTCTGTGCATATTTTGTGGTTATTGCACTCTTATTACTCGCTACACGCAGACAGTAAACTGTGCCCCAATAAAAAGTGGCCTCTTACAACATCATCAATAAGTATGTGAAACTAAAACTCCAAATAAGGATATGGAATTTTAAAGGTCCATGGCCATGGTCAAACTCACTCGCGCAATTTCTGTAGATTTAAATTAGACATTTAACCTCGCATATATAATATGTCGATTTGAGCTTCATAAATATATGAAATTAATGCCTGAATTCAAACGAAATGCGGCATTACGTTACGTTATGCCAAATATTCTAATCTATCAGCGCCCACAGTGACGTCATGACCCTAGCCCATATAGATCATGAATATTAATGGCTAGCCGACGACGCCATCATTCTAGGCTAGACCATAGCCTATAGACGTCATGAATATTAATTCATGACGTTTATAGGCTAAACTCATGACGTCACTGCAGGTCATCATGGCGGCACGTTTTCTACATCGTTTTCATAGATCGTCGACTTCAAAGGTAAATTTTTCCGTGTTGACAGAACGCTGGGCGCCGATATTACTGTCAAAGTTATCATAAAATTCTGCACTTTCAGGAAAATGGATAAAATGTATAGGTCAATTTTGGTGACCACGGACCTTTAAAGCAGTACCATTTTGTAGATACCGGTACAAATGGCTCTTCACGGGTGCCAGCTTAAAGGCTGCTACATTAACATCACTGACACATCACCGTGTAGTGTAAGCAATAACAAATGATGGTTTTTTTTAGCAAAGAAGAGCAAGTTGTGACTAGTTTTGAGTCAAGAAATTGGTTATAAGGTGGATAAGTTTATCAACTAGTTTCCGAAAAGAAACTGGTCCCCATCATCCTTGAGTAAGTTCCTGATGAAACCAAAGATCAATGCCTTTAAAAATTCTTCCTTAATCCCTTACCGCATGATACTGTGTTTTCATTGTATGCAACATATTATAGCACTAAATCATTCAACAACGATTACATGAGAACTCTACATATGGTAAAACAGATATATGTGTGTATACATTATTTTAACTACTAGTGACAAAATATTGAACTGATAACAGTACATAAAGCATAAAATGCAGCGTTAATCTCTATACATAAAAAGTTCTAGTTATATCGATAGTGTTCAGCACTTAAGTAGCTATCGATAGATACCATATTTACAAATGAGCAAATGCATTATATTTACATATGCAACAATTGTAATAAATGCCCACTGTTATAACGCAGCAAGCTTTCACAACTGAGACAACCATAGGTTAAGGATCAACAACAACTAACCTAGGTACATACAGCTTTAGTACAGGCAAAAGGAAATTATGATGACGCTATAGGATTTTGGCTTATCACATGGCTGTCAACAGATATATGTTTTGACAACAACGAAGCACAAATTGCATCAAAAAGAAACAAGTGTGTTCAGTATATTTAGTGCAAATAACAAACATTACCAGTATAACATTAGCTTCTGCCAATGCAAAATTTTTATACCTCTCGATCACACTAATGCCTTAAAACATTCGAAGGTACAGGGCATTAAATGCATTACGGTACTAGCTAATACACTATGACACGCTAACAGTTTACTGTTTGTAGCATCCCAAATCAACAAATACAAATAGTTACAATTTTCTGACACACACCTGCAAATTTTGGACAGCAAAATTAGTATTTAACAGCATTTAGGATTTTTAATTTGAATACTCAAACATGTAGAAAGTAACCTGAAACTAAATCATACAGTATAACTGAAATGCACACAGATACTCAGACACAGGGTAGGCCAAATAATGACCCAACTTGTTTTTGTCAGAACTTCATCAAATCTTTATCGAATTTGTAAATTTTTGGCAAACAAACTTTCAAGATGATAGAATTTGTGAAGTATGCTCATTTTCCACCTCATCTAACGCAGATGCTCCAAATAGCTACATTAAGCAGTGATTATCAGTATCAGATTGCTCAAAGTTTCATTGTCAGTTCGACAGAGAGTGCCACGTGATTTAATAATTTTGTGGTATTAAATATTTTATGCAAAAAATAGCAGACAACAAAATAGCTGACTGATAAGATCAAAATACATCTAATCCATGAATGAGTGCTGTAAGTTTGATCAGTTGATCATTAATGTAGCTATCAGCCGTGGCATCACGTCTAAACCATCGAGTGCATTTAAGGCATAAATTTTAATAATTTGGAAGCAAGTTGTTACACAAACTTATAATTCTGTTAAATAAATCACACTTTAGTTTATTGTGCTAAATTGAGTTTTTTTAACTTTTGTGGGCACAACAACTCGGCATTATGCAACAATATAGAGCATCTGCATTTTACACAGTAGTGCATCAACATAAATTAAATGAGGTAAACAATGAGTGTACATCACATTTTCTATTGTCTTGGCTATCCGTATGCCGAAAATTAGCAAATTTGGTGAAGATCTGACGCAGTTCTGACAAAAACAAGTTGGATCATTTTTTTGGCCCACCCTGTATAATATTTGCATCCCAAAGATAAAACAACATTGCACAATTTTCAGCCAAATGCATTTTTCTAGCGAAGAAAATGTTCCTTTTTCCAACAGATACAAACTTAGGTGAGTGGGGGACAAATGGCCCCTGTCCTCACTACTACAACAGTACTGTTTACTGTAAAGCATTGAACAGTATGCACCATAAGTGCACAATAACTATTAAAGCATCAACTAAACACATGATACGTTGTACAAAAACAGCAGCAGCTGACGCCGGTTAAAAAAACTACATCATAAGAGGTGTTGGAAAAGCATATTCACACAAGTAGTAAATGCATAAGGCATGATGGTGCAACAGTTAAGGCATTTCTGAGAAATTCCCAGCCACGATAATATAACGGTTATAACTACTAACTGCCAGCCCTTGGCAGATTAAATTCTCTCTGAACCGGAGTCTGCAAAGCAAAAAATATTGATACAATTCAATATATTCAATATCTAAATTGTTAACAAACATTCGGTGCTGTACAAAATGCTGAACAACCAACAATTAGCATAGCACCACAGCAGCAACAACAAAGAATGACAACACAGTAAACAAGATAACAACATTAAAAATGCTCAGTTTAAACCTGAAACAGAAATGAATCGGCAAATTAACAACAAAGGCTTCATTCACGTGATGCCGTGAGAAAAAAAGGACTTCTGCCAGTGGTGACAAAAAATGTGTCATCTGAACAACCACTAACGTGAATATCAATGCATTTTCTTCATACCAGAATATGATGATGTAAATTTTAATGGCTGACATTTTAACAAAATTATTTACGAACAACAATATTACTGGTACTTGTTCCAAGGTATATCAACAGCCAAGAGTGCACTGTCTCTGTGGCAATCACGTGTGCTAAAAATTAGGGCTGTACCGAATATTCTAGTTGTATTCTGTTTAGTCAGAATAGCAGGCCAAAGTGTATTCGTATTCGGCCGAATAGTTACCGGTATGTTAAAAACAGGCTAAATACGAATAATAAGCACTGCACCATCACCGCTCGTTCCTGCATTTAGCTTTAGACAGTTGCTGTCTCAGCAGCATAATGCTCACACATGACGCTTTGTGGCATTTCCTTAACCATTTAGTTTACTCGCGGTCAAGTCTGTTGTGAATCACTGTCATGTTTTCGTTAGTGTCAGTAATCTTTGTTAGTATCATTCGTTTAACATGAATACAAATTACAAAATGCCCAGTTTTAAAATTTTCCAAATGTCCGATTTGGAAATTCTTCATCGCACTGTGATGAAACTGAGACATTGTGCAGTGTGTTTGAACTTGCGTCAACTATGCTATATATGCTATTTGCATTCGGCCAAATAATATCACAAATTATTCTTATTCGGCCGAATAGTAAAATACACTGTTTGGTACAGCCCACTACAAATGGTACCATATAAAAAAATAGGGACACAGTCACTGCAGAATACCAATGGGATATTACAGCCATATATTCCCTACGAAAATGCATCACCTCCAAATTATTGCACACAGGATATGGCTTAATGACAAATAATATAGATCAGTTATGTGTGTTCCAACATACCCCAGTTTATGCATTCGTTGTTGATGACTGAAAAAAAAGATATTACAAGCAAACACAGCAAACCTTTGGCACAAACAGCAACATTGCCTAAAACTAAAAATTGCATAGAAAAATGACAGCAGTACCAGTTACGGCAATGCGGCATGCCAGATTTCAATTTTTAAAATCCAGCCAAGGCCATATTTGAGAAAAAAGCAGATAGGCTAAACTACTGGATCATTGAAATGAATGATGACATTTATTGACTCTGCATACATCTGCCAAATACAGTCATGACTTATTAATTTTTGCTCGAGTCTGTTTTGGACAGATTTTGGAAAAAATAGCCTTAAAAATCCAGCACATGCCTGGTACCAATATCGAGCACGTTGCTTATAATACAATGATGTGCATGTCACAGCAATGCATTCAAATGCTTTTCTCACCAGCAACACTCTCATTGTTGTTATCAGTATCAACAGTTTTAGGCACACTCACATCCACTGTCTCAGGCACTTCGGCGTAACCTGCAATCGGCTGTGTCTGAGCACCATCTTCCGTGCTGTCGGCAGCTAGCTGCGGAATTGTCGATGTGTCGTTGGCATTGGCTGACACTTGAACGTAAACTACATCTGATACAGGAGCACCCTGTGGTAAATTAACGTGGTGAAACCCGTGATCAGTAGACATGAACTGTAGTACCTCGGTGGCAGCAGCCTGATCTTCAGCAGCGGCTGAGTATTCGGTGGTGGTGGTGGATGAAATCGGGTTAAGCTGACCGTCGCTGGCAACACCATGCATCAACGCATTCTCTCTATGGCTCTGTGACAGCATCTGTCTCAGCATCGACCAGCCAGGTGTCCACTGGACACCCATTCCCGACACCGACAGAACCTCGGTCCCAGCCAAGCTAGAGTCCACCATAACCGTCGGCAGTTCGCCAGATTCGCCTCCGTATGTCTCGAGCGACGGCTGTGAACTGGCGTCCAGCATCGTGACAGACGACAACGCCGTAAGGCTATGCCCTCCACCGAATGCCAACTGATCTCCCATCTGAACGGTCACGTATGAGGGTGGAGACGGGATTTCCACCGACGACAAATTGTACGATGTGAACTGCTGTGGTGACAGCAGCTCGCTGATCGGCGCCAGCGGCGTGCCTGACGTCACAGGCGTATAATTCGATGGACTTGCAAACGATGCTGGGCCAATGTCTGACAGAAACAACGACGATGGGTCCATCTCGGTCGACGGTTGATGCCACTTCAAATGGCTGAAGTCCGACATGCGTACGGTGGCACCAGTGTAGGTGGAAAGTGGCTGGACAGTCTGTGCCCACGGCTGGCGGGTGGAACCGGGTCCTGTGGTCAAAGGGGTCAACTTCGTCAGAGGTTCAGCTGCAACATGTGAAAGTTTTGCTGACGGTGGGGCAAGGTCAGCCGATGTGTCTTTCTGCTCATATTTGCCAACGCTGACCGTTCTCTTGCGTGCAGGCGGGCACTGGTCTGGCGAGTCGTTCAACATCCACCATGAACTCTTACCAGAATCCTCGTTAGGAACTCGTTTGAACCGCCGGTGCAGTGACAGGTTGTGTCGTATTGAATTCTGCAACAAAAACGAACAACTTTATGCAACACTCACAGTTTGCTGCATTGAGACGAACTGCTATCAATCGTTGAACAATACAGTACCGTGAATGCAAAGCCTGATCCTGCCGCAAAGTTCTGAAATCCCTGCACTGATTGCAAATAAATACCCGATATGTCAAAACTGACTAATGATTGATTACAACTGTGGGACAACGAAGTGTCTCGACGTCCAAAAGTCAGACGATTGTTTTCGACTTAGTATTATTATGGTAAAGTTTCAGTTAGGGGTACGATTTGGTTAGGTTTAGGGTTAGAGTTCGAATTTAGTGTATTTCAGAAAATTATGTGGCGATAGATGGACACCTGAATAAAGGTGTAACATTGGTGCATGAACTGAGAGCAGCTGAGAAAAGCTGTGGATGAAAGCCTTCAGGCAACTGCAAAATGTCCATGATATCCTAGTTTCTGCTAGGGTTGAGAGTGTAAGTTGACCGCTGCCTGTGAGGGCGTGTGTCTTAGGCGGTTGTCGCCTCAAGAGAGTTATTATGGCAGTATGCACCCGTACGATGCGAATATGATCGGTTGAAGGCTGATCATATTCGCACACCTTAGCCTACGACTTTCAGATGTTGAAACACTGCACTGTGCAGTGTCTGATGCGATTGTCGGACGTAGAGTTTCAGGGAATACACATCCGACTTTCGGACATAGAGACACAGCGGTGGGACAAACCTCAGTCCTCGAGCACATAGCTGGGGACTCAACAAATGCTTGAAATATAATGCTAATTTCTTTTCTACATGCAACAAATAGAAGCTACCGTAGATGATACAGTAACACCCACACTACAGGGCCACCATAATCTTGCTCAACTTTGACCTCAGCACTTTGGAAACTCAGAAGATATCAAAACTTCGAAAAAGTACAGAATTAAAGCATGATTGACACTGATCATATGTTGTCAAACTTTGTCAAGTCGTTAAAAAAATATGCCATACCAAAAGTTTTTACATCTGATCTGGTAAGTGACATGACCTTGACCCCAACCTTCAAGACCAGTCTAGTTCATCTTCAATTTCAACTTACATTATCAACCAGAAGTTCATATGGTGAAATCTTCCCACTGTCCATTGGGTTCTAATATATATGCAAACAAACATTTTAACACATGGACACACAAAACAAAAATAATGCCTTTGGCCTTAGTGGAGAAATAGCATCAAACATACAGTGTACAGTTTACATTTGAGTTATCTGTACATTGTACACCAAATATAGCAAACCAAGATTACTATACGACAGTACAGTTGAATTAAGTGCATACATGGTACATAAATAGCAATAAAATTGAACGAATTAAGGTTAAAATCTTTACTAAAATAGCATGTCTAGTGAGTTCTTTTTTCACGCAATGTACTGTGCATAATAAACAACAGTTCATACTTTCCAGCCAGTCGAGCTGCTGCCTGCACCTTTGTCGTGAAAATACGGAACATTCTGAACCATCCAGTCGTAGATCTGTGACAGAGTCATGCGTTTGTCGACCGTGCTTTCGATCGCTTTGCCGATGAGGTCGGCGTAAGACATGCTACCCCACGCATTGCGTCGTGACCACGGCTTCTTGGATGTCGGCCCAATGACTGAGCTGCTACCGCTGCCACTGTTCACTACATACTTGCTTGTAGTACCGCAAGCATCTTCAATGCCAGGGTGACCGCCGTGCCATGTATACGCTCGACTCCGATCGACCGGTGTGAACTCGGAATATTCGTTCATCATCTGAAGCACACAAACAACAATTATTACTGGTTAGTGGAGATCAGCGATCTCGCCGTAAACACAAGCAGAATTGCTAGGATGAGATCGTCGCAGATCAGGTCCCGTGATTGGTCAACTTGGCTGTTCTGCCACTGAACGACACTCCCTCTGTACGATCTCATGCTAGGTGAAAGTTCTAGAATGAGATCGGCGATGTCATTGCACAAACTGCTCTACCGTAGGAAATTGCCAATCGTGTTCTAGAAAATAATGCTCGGATGATATCGCCATGGTATTTCAGGAGCTTTGTAAAATCATATCATTAATCACTGTGTAGTATCTCATGCTAGTTAGAAATTCTGGAATAAGATTGGAATACTTTAGAAATGATTCTACAATGAGATCACCATCTTGTTCTAGAAAATGACGCGGATGAGATGGCTGTCGAATTGCAGGATATTTGCAGCTTGCTGCAGAATTTAGATCAACATTCCTTGTGTAAGATCTCATGCCATCTAGGAGTTCTACAATAAGATCCATGACCTCAAAAGGCCGATAGACTACCATCATGCTTCAATTACTAATTTTTCATGTAGGCCTTCCAAAGTGCAAGAAATAAGATAGTAGGTTGCGTAATGCGTGCGTTGCGACGTTAGTTAGGGGTCGGTTTAATCTGCTGAGCTGAGCTGATCCGCTGATCTATTTTCTCAACCTCTGATTGGTCGGTGACGATCACGTGATCCAAATTTAGATCAGCAGATTAACAACAACAACTTTCTTCAACCGTTGTGGTTGAACGAATATATGTGCATGGTTTTCTCGAGATTTTGTTAAACACTAGTCTGCCAGAGTGTCTTTGATAACAGTTGTATATTGATAATAATTGCATTATTGATAATATATGCTTCTATGTCGGTTTTTCTGTACAGCGTTCCATATTGAAAATATTTGCAGTA
>Ga0056128_1005519_pt1 | contig 15912 bp, 3 predicted proteins | sample WorMetLIZISLAND2_FD_71113 | JGI IMG/M metagenome (GOLD analysis project Ga0056128, IMG submission 71113) | Marine gutless worms symbiont microbial communities from Max Planck institute for Marine Microbiology, Germany - Olavius geniculatus... ...
ATTTTGAAAAATTTTATAAATCAAATAAAATCCATTCAAAAATAAAATAAAATAGCACAAAATACATTTAAAATAAAGTAAAATTAAAAATGATATTTAAAAGTAAAATACAACTGGGTTACAATTCATAATAAAATAAATTCTAAATAAAATAAAATAAAATAACTTTCATTCCCACGTACTTTCGCTCCCGGGAGCGAACGTTCCATGGAGCGAAAGTTCCATAGATGAAACTTTCGCTCCCTGGTACTTTCGTTCCCTGGAACTTTCGCTCCCCTTATTTTTTGGTTATTAGTCCGCCTGGAAACAATAGTTTTTGGGAGGACTAAGGTTTTACCCCAGATGTTTATTTAATTTTATTTTTTTCAACGCGAGATCTCCGAGATGCGTGGGCCGACCGGCGTGAAATTTCGCACGATGGTCAGTACTAGGCCCAATTTTATAATACCGTTCCAAAATTTTGGGGGCACACCCCCAAAAAATTTCAGGGGCCAAAATATGCAAAATTTGGCCCGACTTCGGACAACTTTAAAGTTCGGCGGCGAATATCTCCAAAACGGATGAAGATATTCAAAATGGGAGCAAAAGTATCAGGCAGCGAAAGTACGTGGGAACGAAAGTTCCGTAATTCGTTTCGTCAGACCCACATACTATATGTAACGACTGCTAACTGTAGTAAACCTAAACGCCTACACGGTTATCAGTATATCATACACTAAAACTTTAACAATATATTAACAGTATAAAACGCGCGATTCGTACAGGACTAAGAAGAAACTGCACTATCACGACAAACAACAATACACTTATCATCAAAAAAACAACGAAATAACCATAGAGAAAATTTCCATTTCCTGTAATAAAATAAACAGGAAGTAAAGTCTGCGTTTCACAGGCAGTCAAGGCGGTAAACGTGGTTAATTTTTGCAGAAAAAAACGTTTTGGGACGTGGTCACATGTACAAAATGAAAAACGTTTTGCTAGACATTCGGAGAAAATATCTTAACTAAAAATCTGGAACAGTGCGTTAAGTCGCCCGGCTCCGATGAGTCGATCGATATCGATCTGATTAGGGAAATGGGTCTTTGGTGAGGATTGAGGAATGAGTTAAAATTCCCCTCGTAGCAATGTTACGTGAACCGTTTCTACGTATAACGTTGATTTGCGTCACATTTGGTACAAAACTGATCTAAACCTACGAGCCCCGATTGTAAGCGCTACCCCATGGATCAAACTAAATATACTAATAGTCTATGGGCTTAATGCATACAACATTTAAACCTTTGTTATATGCAAAAAAAGCACAAGGGCTTAACAAAACGTTTTTCAATTATGTGTTTTACTAGTAACGGCAATTTTGGCCTGGACAAAAATTCTGTGCTTCCGGTAAAATCTTCTTACATACGCACGTAAAGTGCTAATTTATCAAATGCTAATTTGTCAATATTTATTAATCTTCCTGTTGAGGGTGTTATCTTTATACTGTAAAAAAGTTTAAAATGGACAAATGTGACGAAACTGTATGTGACGTCACTTACTACTATATTAGCGTACTATATTAGCGTCAAGATAGCGTTCGAGAGAATTTGACGCTAGCAGCGTCGATAGAGCGCGATACCGGGCAAAAAGACTTCGTTTGCATTTTGAGATGTCGCTGTTATACCGGAAGTAGGCCGGCTGTGTGCCCTTTCCGTTGCACTTAGGCCTATCTCCTACAGCGTCCGACTTCCGGTTCCGGAATGCAAGCGAGTTCCCTGCTCAGAGCGCACACTGCATTGACGTACAGCGACACGCTGGTTTCGCACGCTGCAATACACGCCGTAAACAAAGCGTAGTAGGTGACGTCACCATTCCATTTGCACAAAATTATTTTCTATTGAAATTAATGTAAAGTGATGTTTTTTTTTAATTTCAAATGATCAGCGTATTATTAATTAGTGTTACATTCTACACATATTCAGCCAATATCATTTTTTCGTGCGATTTGGCCTTTGACGAAGCAATACGTCCTATTAGGACGGCCGCATAGACCCTAATAAACGCTATTGGGCTGGACCGTTTACATCACTATAGGCCTACTCAACATGCTTGAACGAAACATACAGTGGCAGTGAAAAAGACTACTGCACCTCTTGAGCGCAAGCAATCAAGTTAATGTGCGGTATAAAAAATAGCATTTTTACACGTCAGCGCGATATATTGGCGTATGGGTTGAGAAAGCAAGCGAGTAGAGCTTGCATATGACTGTTGAACACTGTTGGCGCGCTGGGAAATCTTCACATGCAGTAGGCCTACGTCGTTTTGCTGCTGCTGCTGCTGTTGCTACTTGCTGGTAGATTAGCTTACGCTTGAGTGACACAGAACTTTGCAGACAACAGTCGTGCTAGACGCTAGCCTACTGCTTGACGTTCTTCTACCACTCCATACGAATAAGATGATCTCTCGTGCTATATAGAGACGTCTATATAGGCACGTCATTGAATGCATCTGAATTTCGAAAACTCTTGAATGGATGACTACAATCATTACACTAAAACGTATGCGGCGCATTCGCACGCGTAGTTTAACAGCAGTTACTGGTGTTGCAGACTGGGATCGGTAGGTATGTACTTTGAAATGGAAGAATAGCCTATAAACTACGCGACCTATGGATTATTGACTACAGGTAAACTAAACGGGCACACCCGCTAGTAAGTAAGTAAACTATACTTACACACTTGTTGCATGTATAGGCTGCGTGTTGTTGAGGGTGTTAAGATATAAAATGAAATTCGTTGGCATGTAAAGCATCAATAGAATCATTGTACATTTGTATGCTTGTGTGTTTTATGACACAACGCTGAGCATGTCCTTAGCCATGGCGCCTAAGACCGTGTCCTTGACTCTGACCTTGGACTGTATATCCGACATCATTGCACAGGCCTGATAAAGAGTCTGTAATAAGGCGGTATCTATCACCGGTTATTGTTGCCTGACATCGCCATCGATAACAGTGCGCGTCACTTTCATGATAATCTTGTTTATTGGCCGAATCTGGCGAGCGGCGAGCTTGTCCAGATCTGGTACGGGCCTACGACCGTGGTCGCAATTCTCCTACGTTCCCATTTTCTCCCTCGGATAAGAGTCGGGGTTTAATTAACTACCCTTTCCCTCCCTCTAGCTGAACCTGACTTCTCCCGCTGCTCGTCGACGACGCATCGTTGCTGTTATTAAACGACCGCCGAGACCGCGATCTGTTAACCCTTTCACCCAATAGAGGAACAGACACTGATTCGACGCAAGTCAGCTTGAAAACATTACTGGCGGTCAACAATTAATGCATAAACAGTGGAAATTCCAGCAGTAGTCTGAAGTTCTATGACTTGTTCCTTGCTTTGCTACGCAGCGCGGAACCGTCACAACTACAGACTACTACATTTACGTCGTAAACTCAAAACATTTTATTTTTCAACGTCTAGCCATGTTTAGTGGCCCGCCTCACTCCTTACCTCAGCGCTTCAGATTCAGTGAGTTTCTCGCTGACATTGTGCGCTTTATAAATTAAATTTACTTACTTACTTACTACCCTCAGCGTTTCGACGTCGTTGCTTAGACAAAATCTGGCCTAGGTATAAAACCTGCTGCATGCAGCTATACGCCAATATGCTACTCCCGGAACTCTTGTAGGTAACCCAGCCTAAGGCAAAGTAAGCCAGTGAAACAAAAACCGATAGCTGCAGCGTAGTAGGCTACCGTGTACCGTCATGTTGGAATAAAGTTTACAGAAGCGCGGCAGCGGCAATCGGTGCTGAAAGGGTGAAAGCATGCGGAGATGCATGGAACGTTGTGCGTGTTGCCGTGGAGACGCGTCGACGCCGATGATGCATTGCTGCTGGGTTGCAGAGACTGGACCGAACGAGCGACGCCGTGTTTACGGTTGGTCGAGCTGCGAGACGTCGAACGGCCGCCGCAGCCACACACCGACCGAACGTTCAGTCTGTCGAGCACAACGAATATATGCAACACGATGCTGAACCGACATCGGCGTGACACAGCTTGCCGTCATAAGCCGAGCATGCAGTTCCGACAGTCGGTCTATAAACTAGACTAGAGCGTAAACGCCAGAGAACGACAGCGCAGCAACAACCGTTTAAAACAAAGTTTTCCTCACCTAGGCTATAACGCCAAAGGATTACATCACTTCTCAACTACTTTACGAGCATGAAAGCGTAGAATAGAGAAAACAAGAAGCCCAGCTCTCACTAGAGTGGGTCGGTCGTACCGCCTATGTCCGAAGGCCAGCGTCCAACTGTCTGTAGCGAAGAGCGACTGCAGTCCCATACACGCTATGGTGATGCTGCTATATTGTACTCTACAATCAAAGATGCACGTGGATGATGGTTGCAGGCAAAAACTATGAATTTAAAATTGCAGCCAAACCGCTGCAGGTAGAAATATGGTTACTATTGACAGCCTGTAGAAACTCGTTATCGCCCTACGGTAGCATCTTTCTACGACGTATCGTTTAGCCACAATACATGTCTTACAGACAACAGACAACAAACAGACGACGTATCGTACTCAAGGCTTGACATAACGGTCGGCCAATGACGTGTCATTGAACTACTTCAGCTTAAATAGGGTGGTCCAGAAAAAACGGCACAAAGTTTATGGCACCGTAATTTTGCAACCGTATGTGCATGTAATCATACAAAACATTAATAAGTAGAATAACGTTCTTTAAAAATACTGATTTTCACCGTTTATTGAGGGTTTTAAATTATACGCATGAGTTTATTCATTTATTAATTGTACTTCTTAAGCCTAGTAGGCTATTTTTTATACTTTTATTTGCGTTTATTTTTTAATCATTTTGGATTTTCGCGTGCATGTGTGCATGACCTTTTCCCCAGCAGTTACTCACAGATCGCTTATATCGATTAAATTTATTGTTCACGAGTATGTTACTAGATGTATGAGGCAGGGCTATTGGCTTTTGATGTCCTTAGGAGTACTTTAATTCTGTTAAGGTAATGTATTTAATTTTAAATTTTTATTTTTTTATTATGATAATCGGAATCAACGCTAAAGATGTTCCTGCGCGGTGATAGGTCAAATGCTATCTCTTTCTGTCTTACCAAGAAGCTTCATTCGATCGACTCGTAGTAAAACGTCGCAGCGCTGTGGAGGAGCGAACTGTTTCAGTTAACCGGAAATTCTCATGAGATGAGGTGAACAAAATGCCGACGAGGCTGCGGGTCTTGGAGGGTGGGCGGCATGGAATCGAGAAGGAAGCTGGAGGCGCGACGTTCCTATTGTGTTTCTGCGGTAGACGGGAACGCGCCGGTCGTCCTAACGTCCGACCAACACAATTGACGCATTTTTCCGACGTGTACGCAGGTTCGTTCGCGCCGCACTTTTAAACCCCCAATGCATTCTCAGGTTGTGCGACAATATGGGAGCTGGCTGACATTTTTCTTAAAATGGTTTTCTGTTTTTCTTGGTAATCCAGCCAGCCGAGTACAAGAAACCGGGCCGCTGAATCAAACGCTATACGTGAAATATCTCTTTTTTATCTCTAGACTTCTTTTTGCTATACAGTTTTCTACAATTTCTATACAAATGTGCTTTTTTCTAAACACGAAACCGTAAACTTGTTGCCGTCATTACGTCATTATAATCACAGGCTTATACGAGTATTATCGTCATCAGAACGGTTGCAATTGTTCCACCAGATGCAGAATCTTTCTGCTGCATGTAAGGCAGCTCTACTGATTTTGGTTAATTACGACGTAGTTTGATTGATTTAAATCACGCTTGTGTGTATATCTCTAGTTTCTCGTATTTTATCATTAATTTTTGGCCGACCGTTAGTTCAAGCCTTTTTGGGTACTATAGACGTCTGTCTCTCGTCCGTCTGTGACGCATGTGTTGCGGCTAAACGGTACGTCATATAAGGAGGGTCGGCGTTGGTAGGTTCCATGCAACCATAATAACCATGTATCTATCTGCAGCGGTTTGGTCGCAATTTTAAATACAAAATTACAGCCTGCAGCCCACGTGCGCTGAATTATTGTATCGTATGATAGCGCTGATTGTAGCGTTTGATACAACAGCTTCATCATAGCGTGTAAGGGATTGCAGTCACTCTGGGAAATCGCTTTTTTCCGCGACCGGAAATCGGACGCTGACCATCGAATATAGGCAGTACGGTCGGCCCTATCTAGCGACAGATGAGCTTCTTGTTTGTTTTAACATTTTTTCTGCCATTGGCAAAATAAAGATTTTTCATAGAAACTGGTAAGTATAAGATAAATTGACGTACCAACCCACACACCCCGTATCGGCACATCTTAGGGATGAGAGCTGGGCACGTTAGCGAGACGGCGGTCGGTGGCCTCGTACAGCGAGGTTAATGGGTGAAACGGTTGCATGGTGCTCGCAGCCAGCAAATCGACTCAGTCGGCCGATGATTTCATCATGTGACCGTCACGTGACGTTCTGCCAAGCCCCGGATGAACGAATGGATTGTCAGTCAATCGACTTCCATCACTGCCACGCACTGATATTCTAGTTCTCAGACTAATTCTTGTTTTAGTTTTTAAACAGTTTTAACTTTCCAAGTTCAACGAAGACTTAATATCAGTTTTTAATGAATCAATAGTTTTCAAGAAAAAATTTTTATAGCTTGAAAATCCAATTTTCGTTTGACAAAACTCTGCAAATACCGAATTTGATTTAGTTTGCATTTAAAAACGCCAGTTGGCAAAACTTATGTCATGAATTGTTTTGGCAGTGCGTGACCTGCATGTGAAATGATTGATATCGCAAACTATCCAGGTGAGTCGCGCTGATGACCGTACCTTATGTCACGACTGTTTTTACATTTTACAAATTGCATAGCAGAAATCTCGTTTAAAAAATTTTTATTTTAGTTCATTTTGCTTGCCGTAATTTTTATTTTACAGTAGTTTAATTTTGTTTATCATTATCCAAAAACTACTAGTTCACTTCCACGTGAATCGAAGAAGACCAAACACAATGTTTTTCGTTTTCGTTCTCGTTCCAGCTACTGAAACATCTCTCGTCAAAAATTCCTCGGCCACGTCATCTGCGACTCATCTATACGACGACGACGTCGACGACGATTATTGTCACCCCCTGACCGTCGACCGAACCACTTACTGAATGACCGCTATTAGTCGAACAATAATCGCCAAACTCGTACACGTACGTTATGTCGTGTCGACGCCACGTCTTGAATCTCTCTCTTAAATCACGACTCAGACAGCATGCACAACAAGAAAACGCGTCTCACATGCGTGTCTTAAATTTTGTATGCTTTAAGCTTAAAACAAAAATTTGCCATACGTTGTTTACATGCGATGAACAGCGATTGTCCTGCAACTAGGCCGATGGATAATACGAATGCGAACATGCGAACATGAAACCCAGAATAAGGGGTTTATTAGTGATTTTTTTTCGCGTTTTAGGCTGCAACGCACATTTGAAAAGTGAATTGCATCGAAATGGCTGGAGATGTAGATAAAGACAACCTGCGTGTAAAATTTTTAACATTAAATGTAAATTTTAGCAGTTAGAGTTTTGAACTTTCGACCTCCAATGTTCAGCGAAACCGCAATCGCTTTCAGCTTGGGTAACACACCATGAAATTTAAAGAAAGTCATCTATCGAATCGACTTTCACGTGATTTAATGGAAATGACATTTTTGCATTATTCAGGAAATTATTTTAAAACTAAGCCATCTATGCAAGGTGCAACAAAAAGTAATACTTTGTCGTATTTTGCAGAATTTTAAACAACAACATCGAATTTTTTGATGAAACTTTGCAATTCCTCGCTTTTCTCGCTGAGCGAGAAGAGCGAGATTTACCTACTAGCGAGCAAGTAAACGGCTAGTGAGTCGCTTACGGGTCTATAGGTACGAGTTGTCGTCCGTCTGTCTGTCTGTCTGTCCGTCCGTCACGGATATATTGTGGCTAAGTTTTAAATCGTAGAAAAACATTTTACACGAATAATTAGCCATGTTTGTTAAAGTCGGGCATGCAAATTTCCAAATTCGGGGTAGAATGGACGCAGAGTAGAAAAATGTGCGCTTTTCAGCAAAAAAACTGGTTATATCTCGAAAACAGTGAGAAATACGGCCAAACTTACTAATAGGAAGTGGCATACGCCCTTTTAGATAAAAAGAAACTCATCGACCTTGGATGACCTTGAAAATCATTGTCAACCACTACGGTCGGCTATCCTAGCGAAAGCTGGGCTTCTTGTTGAAACTGACGCTACTTAAGCCTACTACGACTTGAGCTTACTCAAGCGTTAACTGGGTCAGACAGGTTAACTGAAGGTTAACTGGGTCATGCGAGTCGTCAAATTGGCCCAACAGGTAAAATGTAGTTACATTTTCGTAGTCTAATTGTGACATTAATATTTTTACTTCACTTTTTCTTATTATTTAATGCTGGATACCATAAGATAGGCGTCGAGTATAGTGGTTAAAGTGCATAATGGCTGATCGAGGACGTGGCGCTGATGGGCGTCGAGTGGGTGTGGATTGGGGAGGGAATAGCCGTTTACTTACCGGAGACTGGGGTCACCCATGGACCCCTAGATTACTAAGTAATCTAGGGGTCCATGGGTCACCCCTAGCCCCCATTCTCTTTAACCACCATCGCCAACAGTTTTATCCATCAGCTTTGATGTGCTAATTTAATCGATTCATTCATTTTTTACTCACTGTTGCTTGCAGCGGTGGCCTCAGTTCCGCTTTCGTTTTCAATGGAATTCCCAACGTCGGCTTGTTGACACTTGACTGTCCTACCTGTGTCGCTATACCTGTAACAACAGCATGGCACACAGCAATACCATGGTCCCTCAGTCATCAGATGACAAGGAACTGGCTGATATGACAGAGTGTTCCATCTGTACCGAGATGTTCACCGATCCTCGAGTTCTGCCGTGTAACCACACGTTCTGTCTCAACTGTCTGCTAGACTACGGACAGGACAGGCAACCCGAAGACCGGATGAATTGCCCACTGTGCAGGGAACAGTTTATGATTCCGAATGACGGGTTATCAGGCATAAAGAAGGACTTTAAAATGGAGAAACTGCTTCATGTTAGAAAGCTTTCAACAGGAAAAACCACGTGTGAAGAGCACAAAGGGGAGGAAATTAAATTGTTGTGCCTGGAATGTAAAGTTGCAATGTGTGCGTTGTGTTTTATTAAGTCCCACAAAGCACATAACTATTCAGAAATTGAAGAAGTGTCGGATGTCCTCAGTGACACACAGAAAGTATCCGAGCAGTGGAAGATAACTGAAGACGTTCTTAAGCGTCTTGAGAAAGAAAAGAATGACGTCATCAAGCACCTTGCCGGTGTTGAGGAAGAAATTAACACAGCAGCAGACAAGTTGATTGCTGCTATCCAGCGTGACAGAGAGAAACTGTTATCCGAAGTTGGGTCGATCAGACAGAAGCAAATCCAACAAGTGGAGACGGTGAAACAAGAAGTGAAACAACACCAGTTGGCGCTGGACAGTTTCAAGAGAGACACTGAGACGCTGTTGGGCAGTGGAACAGCTGCAGGTGATGTGACGAAAAGTTTACACGACAGAGCTGAGCAACTGGAGAAGTTTGACGTCATCGGTCACGTGGACAGCTCTCTGCCTGCAGTGAATGTCACTTTTACCTCATCAACGCTGCTGGACAGATACAAAAGAAATCTTGTTGGAACCGTTATTCAAGAAGGTCAGTTAAAACAGCTATTTTCTCAGCGCAAATTTCTTTAAATATGAGAGGCGAAAATGGCACAGTAGGTTATGCATGCTTTTTAGGCCTATACGCGATGATTTATAAAAAAAACACTGTGTTTTTACTTGTAACTTTTTTTGGTATTTTCAGAAAGTAATTTAGTGAATAATGTTGTTATGGTGATTTGTATAGGCCTATAAATCACTGTCGCTATAGGCATACACTGTGTCCGGAATGAACGTCACCCTCTAGACACAGTACAATAAAAATGTAAGATCTAAACCAATCTGAGTAAAATTTCGTACGTATAATTACTAATAAATTGCTAAAACGACCGCCAAATTCTGTTGAAACATATTATTGTTTAGCAGAGTTATTAATTGTTGAATTTCGATAACAAAATATCTCCGTTACCAATATGGCGTTACATAAATTGATTCTAGAAATTTTAGTGCCTTTAAGGCGTCTCTTCGAAACGTAAACTTAACAATTTTTTGAGATATTGAGTATTTCTCCGTGTACTAATACCGAACATCTGGCGTCACATAAGTGGCCATTAGTCCTGTGCCAGCGGATAACCAGCAGAACTTGTTGAAAGTTCCATTTTGTGCTACTGTATGATGATTGTTGCTATCTGCAAATAAAGAAAATTAACTTTTCTGCTACTGTACATTTGCATAACTCCAACAAACAACATTTGATATTGGCGGAATTTTATATCAACAATCCACCGTTTATTGGCAATCAAAATGCTAAATTTCAGTTACATTTGCCATAGCAAACAATCGTTACGGTGGCTTGTGTGAGGTCACCTTAAAAAACTTCAGTTTCAATTCTTTGTGAATGACCTCACAAAAGCCGCTGTAACTATTGTTTGATTCGGCACATTTAATTGAAATTTGGCAGTTTGATCGCCAATAAATGGTGCACTGTTGATGTAGAAGTTTGTTAGAATCAGATGGTGTTCGTTAGAGTTATGCAAATGTACAGTAGCAATAAAAGGGTTAACTTATGTAACGCCATATTGGTAACGGAGATATTTTGTTATCGATATTCAACAATTAATAACTCTGTTAAAAAGTAACATTTTTAACTTAATTTGGCAGTCGCTCTAGCAATTTATTGAAACTTAAGTGCACAATATTTTATTCAGAGTCGTTCATGTTTGACATGTTTATTGTACGATTTCTATGGGGTTACTTTTTTCCGGACACGGTGTACATCCGTCTATGTGAGTGTTTTAGCTGTAGTTACCTGTTTGAGTGCACTCATAAATTTTTTTCCAAATTGTTAATATTTGGCTGACTTACAAAGGTTAAGAGAACGTCCGTCAATGTGAGTGTTTTGGTTATACTGGCTTGTTTTTTAAACTACATGTTGTGCATAGAAGACAAGAACGTAGTGGGAAAATGACAAATAGAAAAAACTGTGCTTCGTATGTAGATTCTAAATCCAGTTCATCGACAGTGCGCGTCACTCCTGCAGGTTACCCAGTCGGCAGCGTGACGTCATTTGGTGATGACGTCTTTGTTCTGCGCTACAGAAGTCAACAGAAGGTTGAAGTCTACAGCGCCAAGATCTTTGCATTGCAGCGCCACATCACAGTTCCTGGGCTGGGTTACCGGTGCTGGGGTTTATCAGTATGTCTCATCAACAAATGTCTCTATGTATCTGACTGGACCAACGTCAGCGTACACAGAGTAGAGCTGTCTGGCAGCAATGCTGTGAAGAAGTGGTCCGTCTCAGGCCATCCAGCAGGTTTGTCAGTAAACAGTGAACAGAATCTGGTCGTTGTGAGTCACACTGGGCGTAAGTTGCAGATATTCACGACTCATGGAACTCTGCTACAGAGCATTGAACTGCAGGCCGATATTGAATATCCCTTTTGTGCTGTGCAGCTGCCTACCGGGCAATTTTTGGTCAGTCATACCGGCTCATTACATCGCGTCTGCTTAGTGGGAGTTGACGGAGCTGTGGTTCGTAGCTATGGTGGACAGGAGGGATCTGAGCTGACGCAGATGAATGAACCCAAAGGTCTAGCAGTAGACAGAGAAGGACGCGTTCTTGTCGCTGATCGGCTCAATAGCAGATTGTTGGTGATGGATCAGTCACTGTCCAGTGCTCACGAGATGTCTGTCAGAGTTGACGGAGGTCTGAACCAACCTTTTAGCCTGTGGCATGACCAATCACGCAGACGTCTCTACGTCAGTGAATGGAAAAGAAGAGGACGCGTGGTTGTCATTGACAATTTAAAAAACTTCACACGAACCCAGGTGGGCGAGAATGTGGTGGGCTGGAGTGTGGACGAGAGTGTGAATGAGAGTGTGGGGGAGAAAGACTCCACACCAACCCAGGTGGGCGAGAGTGCAAGCAGGAGTCAGAAGAGTCTGCGGCGGCTACTGAAGAAAATTGCACGTCCCTAAACGCATTTCTCGCATCCACTTTTTAACGCGTTTAACGGCGTTTAGCGCTCAGCGATGTTCAAACGCTAAACATCCGTGCATTTACGTTGCTTTTAACGTGTTTCGGCTAGGGTACAGGCCCTACACTTGCTTAACAACTAATCATATCCTATCAAAATGCTTAATTTGCATGTTTTTATGTGTTTATTTAGCAATAACTGTTAACAAACAAGATAATGTTTAAACGAACACGGAGTCTGTCTAACGCTTCTGTCTAGCTTACAGTAAAGTATGTATAACTGAAATCACTGAACTGTGTAAATCGTAGCGGTTAAAATGAAAATGCTTTATTTCAAATTCTATAGACTCGCCATGTGAAATTGCCTATTTGTGGTCAATTGTGACTGTGCATTTACAATGTGTCTCAAAAAAGCATCCCAACATTTTCGACTGTAACTTGAAAATCAATTATCAGATTTTGATAATTTTTGGTATGAATATTTCTGACATAACTTGCCGTCAAATAGCCATTCAGTTTCCTACCTCACCTAACGGTTGTTTTTGCATCACCTGGGGAAAACACAACCAGCGAAATATCAATTTTTTATCCAATGCGATATGATTGCTTAATTAACATAATGCGTAAAAACACATTTTGTTTAAATTTCTGACACTTTGGCTGACATTTTATCTAGTTTTCCATTTTTAATTACCTGTAGTAACACTGCTTGAAGTGTTAGCCCACTATGCAGATACAGGCAAGGAGACGCTTTCTCCATTCATTGACGACAGTATCAATAATGTTTTGCTTCAGACCAATCCAGGCTGCACCAGTCGCTTCTTGACTCTTCAAACATTTTTAAACTTCATCTGGTAGACACATTACTGCAAGACAGTCATACCTTGTAACAGACCGGCTGTTGGGGCCCACAGATTAGGATAGATGAAATTTATCGACGTGTTTTCATTTATTTCAACACGTTATGCTTGGTCTGCTTTCACCAGGTAGTGCAAAAGCAGACGTTGGGTAAAGTGAAACTAAAACACTTATTTAATAGCCAGTTGTGGCAGAAATATTTTTGCCAAAAATTATTAAAATCTGCTAATCTTTCTTCAAGTTATGATCGATAATGTCGGGGATGTTTTTTTCAGTTTTTCTGTTTATTTCAACACATTGCGCTTGATCTGCTTTCCCTAGGTAGTGCAGAAACATACATTGGGTGAGGTGTAAAACTGAACGGTCATTTGATGGCAGGTTGTGTCAGAAATATTCACGCCAAAAATTATTAAAATCTGATAATTGGTTCTCAATTTACAGCCAAATATGTCGGGGATGCTTTTTGAGACACAGTGTATATTACAGCGTTATACAGATGTAAAGCCTCGTAGATTTTGGAGTCACGACCTTGACCGTTTCGGGTCACATGACGTCATCGGTCACGTAACCATTCGACTCGCCGTTGTTAGTTTCCTATAGGTGGTCCATTATGACCATGTGTCTATCTAGCACGATTATGGAGATATAAAGCCGCAGTGACGTGATCTGGGGTGTTGCTACTTAAAGGATTTTATTCAATAAAATTGCAGTGTCGTTTATCTTTTTTTCTAAAAATTGCTCTTTTAGCTGCATACTTGCATAGTTGTTCTGACACTCAGCACGGCTACTACTAGTCACCAGGTCCGTCTTTAGAGGGTGGCACTTTGGCACTGTGCCAAGGGCCCCGCGCGCCCCAAAGGGGCCCCGCGCTACGGCGGTGGTCGCCGCAACGGACGATGGATCGATAGATCAATCCAGCTAATTCTCATCGCCTTAGGGATGAATTATTGTCACAACTTGAACTCAATTAAAAGGTCTAGAATTTTTTTTCTTGGGGCAGGGAGAGGGAAGGCTAAAATCTAAAGTTCATTTTTCCGCTCGCTCCGCTCGCAGAATTGTAGGTCCACAAGCACACAAGATAAGGCCTACCTTACAGACTTAAGTTGTAGTGTAGTGCAGTCACAAGGCGCTATGTGGTATTAGGGGTTCCGCGGGTAAGTCTGTGCCAAAGACGGCCCTGCTCGTCACACGGGGTTAAATGACGTACACTCGGGGCAAGATGACTTTCCTATGCGTCATCTGGTTTTAGCATAAAGGGGCAAAATGATGAATTTTGGCGTCGCATTTATTTAGAATTTTAGTAATATAGACTAGTGTCAGTGTTATCTATCAACTTTAGTAATATTCTGTTCGTTGGGGGTAAAGTGATGCGCAGAGACTGGTCTTTTGTCTAGCTCGCTTACAGAAAACTGGAAGTGAAAATCGACAAAATATACAACGTTCGTCAGCTTGTTCTTATCCCTTATAGGCCTACAACAAATCCGCGGCGGATCCAAGTAATGGAGTTAGAACCTAACAGAGAGCAGCTGAGAGCGGAACTAATCAGGAAACAATTGGCAGACGTCGAGCTAGGTAGAATTCGTTCTAGTGTTAAATGTTGCACCACAGCACAGCGCGATGTAGCAGTTCTTGACGGGGCACTGTCCTAAGCGTGGCAGTATAGCTAGGCGTCGTTGATATGCATGGATAGCAGTCGGTGGCGTCAGCTGTCCGCATCACGCGTAGGCCCTACTGATCCACGCCTGGAAAGCAGGTAGCGACTAGCGATCAGCTGAAAGTCTCCACTAGAAGTCGCATTCATCAATTTCGCACGTCAACAGCAGCTGCTGGACGAGCTGTATGCCTAGCAAGTTTACACGTTGTCAACTTGCCGCCCGTCCGTCTGCTGGTGACATTCTGGCGTCTTTTGCACCTTCGTCGCTGCAGCGATGTCACAACTAATTATTCTTGCCATTTAAACCGACATCGAACAACGCGCACCCGCGACTTTTGCGTTTGCACTGTCAATGTTTATTTACTTATTTATTTTGAGAACACAAACACATCCGCAGCTGCAGCTATCACACACGAGCTCTGCGGCACAAACGACTACTGATGACACTTGACGCTGACAAGATGGTGGGACACAGTATCGTCTCATCCCGACTGGATTACGCCAACGCACTGCTACACAGCACGTCAACGAGCAACATCAACCGGTTGCAGGTAGCACAGAACTCGCTGGTCAGAGTGGAGTGTCAGACGTCACGTTCCACAAGTGCTACCAAGCTACGTCAACAGCTCCACTGGTTGCCTGTTCGGCAACGGATCAACTACAAACTGGCGGTCATCACGTACTGAACGAGATCAACCGGCAACCCAGCCTACCTACATCATCTCATTCAGGACTATCTACCAGCACGTACACTGCGATCATCGGACAAACTGTTACTTACTCTACTCAGGATGGCCGATGGCGCTAGCGTTGTCAGCGAAAGCGTTCAGCGTTAGTGCTCCTTCTGTTTGGAACTCACTGTCATTATAACTGTAGATGTGCCGAACTACTCGGTACTTTCAAGCGTTACTTAAAAAGCAAACTTTTTGACATTGCATATTGCAAACGTGAACACTCAATCTAGTTTCTGCCATTATGCGCCTCTGATTCGTTCGCGACCATATGGAGCTATACGAATATGTTGTGATTGATCGATTGAACACAAGACGTTGTACAGTACAAATTAAAACTCAATAAAAACATCGTGTCCCTTAGACCAGAAAGGCCAAAATGGCACTTTTAACTGTCCATTTTCTGTGCCAGTTTTATCGAAACGCGATAATCTAAAAAAATTAAGGAATTTCACCAATGGTTACTGATACCATTAATAGGTATTTCAGATGTCA
>Ga0056128_1005520_pt1 | contig 15910 bp, 10 predicted proteins | sample WorMetLIZISLAND2_FD_71113 | JGI IMG/M metagenome (GOLD analysis project Ga0056128, IMG submission 71113) | Marine gutless worms symbiont microbial communities from Max Planck institute for Marine Microbiology, Germany - Olavius geniculatus... ...
GAAGATGGTAGAATTTATATGCCTGGAAGACGTAGAAGGTCTACAAACCATGCCACGACACTGTCACGTATTTAAATCAGGCTTATTCAGTATTATATCAGAGTCCATCTCGAGCCAAAGTTGTTTTTTTTTGTAACACAGACTTAGAACTATAGTGCTTTTAAATAAATTTTATTTAAAGCTTGGTAATTGATAACATTTCAGTTCTAACCAGTCTTAGCAATGCATTGAAGAAGAAATGTGACTGCATTCTTACATTAACAATGAGATAAATGTAATTAGGTAAATGGCGATCTACCGCTAGTAATTTTCTGCTCTCTACTGCGAGATCGCCGATTTACCGCTAGCACTGACCATTCATTTATTCATTCATTCAGCAATGACACTTGCAGTTATACAAAATAAGCAGCAATTTCTGTACGCAATGGTAACAACAACACACCGCTCCATAGAGAACATTGGTGTCGGGTATGATGTAGTGAGGAAATGGACACAGAACGCTTGAGAGCGTGGGTTTGTCTGACAACAGCGGTCTGCCGGTACCGTCGTCCTGAGTACACGCGCCACACGACGGATGGCCGCATGGTATGTCGTCACGCACGTAGTGCTCGCGAACGATCTTCACCACGTTGCCGGTAGGCGTTTTCTGCAGAACCGTCTTAAATCTACGATGTATAGTCATCTTTACACATTCAAATGTTTCCTAGAAAGAAAAACAAACATTAACTTCGTAATTCGTTGCCATGCAAAGCAGCATAGAATATATAACCTCGCTGTAACTTAAAACTTAAAAGGCCCAAAGAGCGACAAAGATTGATACAGCTCCATTCCATTGGCCAAAATTTTGGGGTGTGGACTGTCATTTGTGGACTACGAGTTTACGATCAACGTTGACGAAAGGGTGGAGATTACGAAAGATTTACAGACTGTAGTTTGCCTACGTCTGTTCATAAGAGAATCTCCGCCAGTTTTGTGTTTAGTCATTAGATATTCTATGACAGTTATGTAAACAAATAAATTATTAAAGTTAAACAAATAATGTGTTTTCAAGAAGTACCGCTGCGGGAAAGCTAGGGAGATTGTTAGCGATTGGTTTTGCAGCAAATCACAGGCTAGCCATGTGTTAACGGCGACTTTTTTCCTATGGGAAAGCCAAAAATTCGACCCATTACAGAATCAAAACCCCTGATCTGATTGAGATAAAATTTGGCACGGTTGATTACGTCGGCTAGATGACCCTCATGCAAAATTTCATGTAAATCTGCACAAGGGGGGCTTTTCGGCAAATAGGTGAAATATGCGCAAAAAATTTTTGTAGCTGTACATGTACCTTTTTTACAGAAATTCACCTATAGGTCAGACCCTTCGGCGGATTTTTGCGTGCGATGACTCAAACGACGCAGTCTCGTGCAAGGATGTGCCTTTTGGGGTTAAAAAATTTTTAAATTAATATTTAACGTATTTATTCAAAAAATTCCAAAAAAATTACAATGGAGCCTATGGGGAAAATTAAACAGTTCTTAAAATGGTCATAACTTTGGCTGTGTATAAGGTAGAGTTGTAATTTTTGGTTCTAGGGTATGGTTTTTGGGGATGGCCAATCTAATGGTGTCATTTAATTTTACCCCGGACGCTCCCTCGTTGCCATGGCAACGAAATTGGGACAAAAATGGCTATAACTCGTTTTGTGTAAGAGATATCTGCGAGATTTTTGCGTCTATAGGGGAGTTTTCGGGGATGGGCTATTGAATGCTGTCAGTTGCATTTTCGCCGACCGACCCCGTTGCCGTGGCAACAAAATTGCGACAAAACTGGCTATAACTCAGTCTGTGTAAGCTGCGAGATTTTTGCATCTATATGGGGATTTTTGGGGATGGGCCATTGAATGCTGCCAATCACATTTTCCCTGACCGACCCACATTGCCATGGCAATGAAATTTGGGACAAAATTGGCTATAACTCGGCTTGTGTAAGAGATAACTACGAGATTTTTGTGTCTATATGGGGGTTTTCGGATATGGGCCAGCGAATGCTGCCAATCGAATCTTAAGCCTACTGACTTTCGTTGCAGTGGAAACGAAATTTGGGACAAAATGGGTCATAACTCGACATATGTACGAGATATCTCCGAGATTCTTGCATCTAACAAGGGGTTTTGAGGGTAGAGCAAATAGATAATTTTAGTAAGTTTATCATGGTTGACTTTCGTTGCCTTGGTAACAAAATTTGTAGAATTTTTGTCAAAAATTGGCTAGAACTTGGTTAACTATGAGATGAGCTCAGACTTTAGTTTGACTCGACTTTATAGACGTTTTTGGTCGGCCATTTTACGCAACGGTCCAATAACTGCAATAATATGATTAGTTAAATTAGCATTATTGAAGTGTTTTCCGGGCCTATGTTAAGCGGGAGATGCGTGCAATATTAGCTTGTTTATTTATATGGCCATCTTGTGGGTATAAAAGGAATTTTGTTTAGTATTGTCAGCAATGCAGGCCAGCGGTGACGTCATGCCTGATGCTGTCATCTGATTTGTTCAGTCACACCATTAGATAGTAAGTAACAGTTATAAGCAGCTTGGCTACTGTAAGGAATATCTTAAGCGCAATATCTTTGTAATTGATCACCACTAGGAAAACAGTATTTTAGTAATAAAACAGCAAATATAAATGTACAAAACATCAGTTTACACACTTGTTAACGGCAACATTTAAGGACTTGCACATTGAAAACAGCAAAAATTACAAAAGATGATATTATTCAGCAGCACATTGACACACAGTCAGTGTGATGCCGGCAATATCACCTTTTGTCAGTTTTTAAATGTTGCCGTTAACAAGTGTGTAAACTGACGTTTTGTACATTTATTTATATTATAAACGATTGTAGTCATTTCAGATGTTCGCCGAATCCTGTCTGTTGCGCTCGGCGTAAATGCTGTCTGTGTACATGGTGATCTCAATATCGATGTTCTGTGATGACGTCTGCTGTATCATCGGCCAGCAAATCACGTTCGTCGCTGAATACAGCAAAAGATAACGGAGCAGAAGGAAGCGGGATGGTGATGGCAGACGAGCCACCGCCGGGAATCTCGCTGGAGATCGTGCAGCTGAAGCGCACCCTCGGCCTGCACAATGGCGTCGCGCTGATTGTTGGTCTCATTATCGGCAGTGGCATTTTTGTCTCGCCGAAGGGCGTCCTGCAGGAAATCGGTTCAGTCGGAGGATCGCTGATCGTCTGGGCATTGTGTGGACTTGTATCACTCATAGGTGCACTGTGCTACTCAGAGCTTGGGACGTCGGTGCCACGGTCTGGCGGTGACTATGCCTACATCACCGAGGCACTCAGCAGTCTGCCGGGTTTCCTGTTCCTGTGGTGTGCCGTGATAGTTCTGATGCCGACAGGAATTGCTATTGCTTCTCTGACGTTTGCCTACTACATACTGCAACCGATCTTTCCATCCTGTGAACCTCCTGAGTCCGCAGTACGATTGATCGCTGCTTGCTCAATATGTGAGCAGATGTTGTATAGTAAAATATTTGTGTAGTATATACAGCAGTGATTTTTAACCGGGGTTCCGCGGAACCCCTTCCGCATGCATCTGCCAAGGGTTCCACAGCTGGCCAGTAAAAAATAACTTAGCCAGCGAAGTCACGCCAGACAAAGTCGTAGAAAATCAGCAAATTGCGCTTCTGCGCATCTATTTTTGCATAGATCTACTGTGTTTAATCATTTTTGTTGTTAGTAATTTGGACATATTTGCATTGTAGGTTTATATTATAACGTTGGCCCCTATGCACGGCATTACTCAACTCCGAGGATTAATGCATTATTGGAAATGAAAGAGAAAAAAGAACGTATTGATTAGGGTTATGGCTACGAAATCGTTTGACCATTTACTTAGTTAATTCAATTTTTTGTACACTGTGCTAAGAAAAATTAAAAAAAGACGCATAGGTCCTATATGTCCAAGGGCGTCCACGTGATGAATTTTCTGGCTTTGTGGCTGAGGCTAAGTGGCCATCGACGACAGCCTCGCCCCTTCATGTTTGGTTAAATAAAATAACTTATCGTTGCCTACTAATGGTTAAATGATATAGCTCTTCATGTAAAGCCCATCTCAGAGCTACGGAGCAGTCACATTTCATATTATAATTGCTATTTTCTGCCTGCTTTGTTGTCCCCATGGGGGCTTTGCCCTGCTAGGGAAATGAGTCTGTAGCTTCTAAATCACGTACATCACTGGATGCATGCATCAATGCATGGGGTTCCGTGAGTGACCTTCACTGTTGTTCAGGGTTCCACTGCAGCAAGGTTGAAAAACACTGATATACAGGGTTGTCATGATATATATCCATGATATATATCACTGATATATATCTGATATACGTCCGAAATATATATCCAGTATTTTCGACGTCAAAAATATCCGACATATATCGTCAAAAGTAATGATACCGATTTACTTTTATTGACAGATCATCCAATATCCTGAAATATTGCTTGCAAATGTATAGTATATCCACTCAGTCAGCATAACTCTATGCTAAAATGGTCCGCAGTAGTAAACTAAAAGCAGTAGCTCTAACTGCTTGGTTAAATTGTTCATGTTAGGCCTATATCAACAGGCCCGTTGAGAGGGGGAGTAAGCTTCCCCAGGCCCTGCAACATTTGAGGGCCCTGCTGTCGCTCCGAAATATAAAATACACCCGAATGCACCATTTTAAAAAAATTAAGAAATTTTCTCTCCAGAGGGGCCCCATGAAAATGTTTGGGGTTCCCATGAGAATGTTTCCCGAGGCCCTACTGTGGCTCTTGATGGGCTTGTATCTCAATGACAGTAAGTGTTATTGGCATATTAGCAATAGCACTGCCGCAACACACCATGGTATTAAATGCAGTTCTTGTTTGTCATATCCTTGGTTGATTATTTTATGGTAAAACTTTTAATTTTTTGCATGCATATATTTATTTATTTATTTAATGTCAAAATTGTAAACGTAGTACATAAGAACACAAAAGAAAAAAGCTAATGAAATGAAAAAAATGCACAGTATGTACCAAATACAAAATACAAAGTGTGTGCTATACGAGCACTAATCCGTACATAACGATGCAATTGCCTGGCAAATGTCTAATGACACAAAATTATCATCAGTCAGCCTATGCAGCCTGTCTCTGACCATTACTAGTTCATACACCAACCGGGCATGCCAAAAGACTTCTGGGTCCATACTGTTTTCAACATGTCTTTGACAGATCCTGGTGAAATTAGACTCAGCAAGATTGTGCATTAACATGACTGGTATGCATACCTGATACCTTTCACTGAGAAACTGCACTTACGCCCTATACATGACCTCATGCCACTAAACAGTACGCTTTGTCTTACTACATACTTAACCAATCCATTTACCAAATTCACACATGTATGTATAAAATTATAGAAACGTTTACACAAAATATCCATTGAAGGCAAACCTACAGACAATATGTGAAGTATCAATTTGTGACAATTATAAGGTAGCTTCCAAATTCTACGTAAGTCTAAATGCCGTGACGTACACAATGACTGCACTGATACATCAGACAAGTCCCATAGTTCACAACCATAAAAGTCTGAACAATATGACTTAAACAATCTAGTTTTAGTATCACAGTCTAGTTTAGAAAACCAACCGAGAACATTATTAACTTGGCCAATAAATTTACATCGTCTTTGTGAAACATCTAATCCATCTCCACGGGAGTCACTTCAACATGACCCAAGTGAGGCCAGCTGTCGACAACCTCTATATTATAACCACCAATGAAGAAACACACATCATCAACACTACTACAGTAGGAAGCACATCTATGCCTATTAACAAGACACTTGGATTTGCTGGCACTGAAAACAACATCGAAGTCACTGGCATACTCGTCACACATTCTTAGCATTAACCGCATACCATGCATGGTTGGCGATATCAACACAATGTCGTCAGCATAAGCTAATGCACCGACAAACATATGTCCTAGATGACGTCCTGCACTTAATGCATTCACTAAGTCATCAATGTGGACACAAAAAGCACTGGACTAAGTACTCCACCTTGCTGAACTCCATTGTGAATATTAAACTACTGGGAATATGCTCCATTTCATTCCACATGTACCTGCTGCAATGGGAATGGTATTTAATAAGAACCTGATAACCACAAGTGGCAACTTGTTATCAAGCAGTTTTCTAAACAATTTGCAATATTGTACATGATCGAAAGCCTTAGTGGTGTCTAACATCACACAGATGTAGCATAACGATTCAGTAAGATACGATCAAACAACTTGCCAAGTATAGAACCAAGAGTAATGGTTCGGTAATTAGCTGGCACTGTATGGCTACTAATGCCTTTTTGCAAGGGTATCATAGTACTGAATGCCAGGTCATCTGTAACTGCACCATGGGTAACCAGACTTGAAAATAGAAATGCAATACGAGGGTTATCCCAAAAGTTTCCAGCCTCGACATATTAGACAATACATTAGTGAAAAGTACATCCTTTACAAACTCTAATGAGTCGGTTGCGGATACGATGTCTATGTAATTTATGACGTCATATAGATCTATCTAAACTGAAACGATTTGAAGTGCTAACGCAAACAGCATAGAATCAGGCTTACTGTTGCGTGACAATTTTCCAGTCTGTTGCTAGGTTTACCAAAGTGGAGCCCCGTGGCATCTGATTTTGTGATGTTTTGTACATTTATTATGTGTACGTGCAATTTTGCCTGCAAAGGCCATCCCCGAAATTACCTATACTGTGTCGGGCAGGACGTCGCCTTGTATGTTTCTAATGTTGATGGTTGCATTTGAGTTTATTGTATTCTTCGTCTTAATTGTATATCTCTAGCCTGCAAACATTTATGGTTTATGATTATTTTTCTACATACATGTGAATGCAGTTGTGTAGTGTAATGATGTCGTTGTTTTATCTCTGCGTCGTTTGTGTTATGGTAGTACTGCTGACGTTCATCAACTGCTGTAGTGTCAGTTGGACAAACAGAGTCCAATACATCTTCACCATTGCCAAAGTTTTGGCTCTGATTCTCATTATTCTCATTGGCTGCATTCAGCTTGCTCAAGGTCTGCAGCTTGATACTCTCTGTGGTATTATGTATTTTAAACTGGGTTACTTTTATGTGTTATTCCTCTGTCTCTTTGGCTTATTTCAGTCTTGGCAAGTGACTGTCAGGGTTTATGGCATGTAAAAGTTCTGCTTCAAGATCTTAAACAGTTTTTTATAGTCTGGGTCAATGTAGAATTACTCCCAATCCTTGAAAAGTTTCAGTTCTTTTAGCCTATTTACGTGAAACTTATTTTGCAATTTCTGTCCATAGCAGCACTTAGACCATTTCTCTTATTTTCAGTGTGTTTTAAAACAGTTTTGTTTTTTAATTTACATGCTAGATTAAACTGGCAGCTTGTTTTTGAGTTTTGGAATATGAATTATATACGGTATCATATCATATTGTTTATTAAGTTGTTTTTTTAGAGGGAGAATCTAAGATTGCTGCAAAGGGTTGTTTACAGGTTAGATTTTTTTTCCTTCATCCCACCATATATATGCGTATATGCTTATGTGCCGGTATGTTTTTGATGTAGGAGAATTTTTCAACTTTGAAAATGGATTTGCTGGCACAAATCTCAATCCCGGTTCCATTGCTTTGGGCTTCTACTCCGGCCTGTTTTCATACTCTGGATGGTATTTTGTGAATTTTGATTTTTTTTATTTTTTGGCCAACTCGGCTTATTGTGATCAGTAGATTGCTGCTGTTGAGATAGTTTTGTTACTAAGGTTATTAAGACCGCCCATTCATTTTAACCGACTAACCGCCAGGAAAAGGACCGGTTAACCAGCTAACCGTAGTCGCTTATTAATGGGTGCCACGTTAAGTTTGCTAATGATGATTGAAAGGGATAGACTGTCAGATGTCAGGTCATGCAGCATGCCGGCTGACTGGGCATGCAAAGTGAAGCCCAGGTGCCTAGTTGTCCACTGTGTGGGGTAAAGGGAAGGGGAGGGAAAGGCAAGGCATGCCAGCAGGGCCTGTGGGTGGTCCTGAGTAACTGCCATCCAGGGTCAACACTTTTCCATGGTCAGCCATTTTACATGGCTGGGCGGGCCAGTGAGCTTCAGCATCCTTGATGTTCATCATGCATAGGCAGACAGACGGACAGACACAGGGACAGACAGGTAGGTAGGTCAAACAACACTGTGCAGTAACACATGATGGTCGGTGATCACAGTCAATGACTACTAGACAATAGCTATGCTAGAATAAAGGTCTTCTTGATTACAGTGAACGACCTCCAGCCCTGGAATGCCTGGATTAGGTCTACAAACAAGTAAGCTCTACTCACATGGGCACTCTCCTTCTGTTTATGCTACATGTCACTACGACGGCTGTTGATAGCAGCGCTGCAGTGACTAAGTGATAACCAAGGCAGCACCTGCCCCCTATCCATGTCGCTTCAGTAATCAGTAATGTAGATAAACGGATGCAGGCACTAAAAGTCCCTCTATATCCGTATCACGATATAATATATTATACTAATAATTTAATCATTTTTCGACATACTCCGATCTATCTCCGGTTCCGGCTAATTCAGCGGTCCAATCATACATAACTTCTTGTTGTGCCCAAAATCTATTAAGCCGCACCTTAAATAAATCAACAGATTCTGTATCAACTACCCAATTAGGTAACCTATTCCAGATATTCACAATACGTGCTGAGAAAAGATGTTTTCTGAAATTGTGAATAAATGTTTGATTATGCAATTTAAATTTGTTACCTCTAGTTACTGATGTCTTATTGAATTGTAATGTAGGTGCGTCACTTTTTCGTCATAAATACAATTCACAATCTTAAAAACCTCAATCATGCCACCACGCAATCTTCTGTATTTAAGTGTATGCAACTTTGAAGATATCAAACGCTCTTTGTATGGCAACTTTCGTAAGGTAATAACGAGTTTGGTAGCTCACTTCTGAATTTTTTCTATCTGTTCTATATCACCGCCCGCTGCAGTGGACAGACACTGATAACAATAGCAGCACTTCACTTTTAAGTTTCCACGCCATGCACGTAATAGTCTGCCGCTCACGTTTTCCAATAGCCTACCTACCTGTTGCATTACCAGTTCCGCCGGGGTGGTAAACACCGCTTCACTGTCTGGCACTAATTAGCAACTCACCTATGGTCTCTTCCATTCATTCAAAAGTGTGGAGCCTCATTCTCCCCTCTCACCTGGGACGTACAGCGCCGCAGACGATCTTAACTTTGATCACAGTTGATAACACCTGCAGGCGGGCGGTCGAGAAGTGTCCTGGTGTGGCTCATCTCATCTATTATTGCGGTTAACCAGACTGACACATTCAGGCCCGGTCCTGAAGGCAAGACCAGTCTCACGGTCAACCGGTTAACCGTTAGCAACCCTCTTTGCTACTTAGTCAGTTTAATTTGTTAGGTATGAAGGGATTGCGGAATGGATTATTTTGTCATCCAACTGTTGTAGGAATTCACTTAATATGGTGACAGAAGAATTGAAAGATCCTTATGTGTATGTTTTTAAAATTTACAATAAACCCTTATAGTGTTTTATCAATCTACTGAACGTATTTTACATTATGCCAATTTTCCTTTCATTTTATTCTGTTTTTGGTACAACTGGATACGTGCATTTGTATTGTTTGCTCTCATTGTGCTCAAAAACAAGTAAGTAAGTAAATAAATTTGTCAGTGTGAAAACTGGTAGTTTTGGCAGAGGTGGCAGTAGTGGTTTGTTATTTTAATCATTGCCATGCTTTCTAGGCCCTCTGTGCAAAATTTTGTTGTAAAATTTGTTATTATTAATAACTCACAATTAGTGGTTGTAGAAATGTTGATACCTAGTAGTGATAGTAGTTTGTAAACGATTCTGCACCATCGGGTCTTAAGGTTTTTTTGGAGCCATTCAAGATATTCATCGTTACTTGACTTAATACTTGTGCTAAGCATCACACGTGATTCTGTTTGGATGCATGTTTTTGCTGTAATGTGGTCAGAAATCTTCCACGTGCAATCTGGATCTCAATACCAGTGATAACCATTATCTACGTGTTTGCTAATGTGGCTTACTTCACCGTTCTCTCAGTGCCACAGCTACTACAGTCCAGCGCTGTGGCTGTGGTATGTATTAGCAGCAGCAGTTGTAGTTGTAGTCTTAAGCCCCCACGGCTGCCTAAACTCAAGAAAAAACAAACTTCGCTAGCCACGTGCTAACGTGCTGCTTCGTGTAGCAATTGTAGTTCAGTGCCATTGCCAATGTCAGTAGTAGTAGTAGTATTAGTGGTAGTAGTAGTAGTAGACTGGTAGGTGCTGATATTTTTTTTGGATGCAAAACATTTCAAACAGGTTTTGCCTTTAATCGTACATGCATTGTCTCCGATTCTCGTCATTCTCATTGGCTGCAGTGCATACTCTGCCCAAGAGGCGACTCAAGTCACTAGCTTATCAACTGGACCACTGCCGATGGATTACCGATTGCTAACGATTTTGCTTCAGTGGATGGAATAATTGGAATCCCATCCCCAGCTTTCTGTTTCTGTTCACACCATTATGACATGAGCCTCATGTATGATGTTGTACTATTACGAAACTGCTCTCTCACTTAGCCTTAATGTTTTACACTCAGCCTGGCCATCCCTGTATACGTAGACGTTTACCAGATGTCCCGGTGTATGTCTGTCTGTCTGTCTGTCTGTCTCTGCATCTGTGTAGACATTTGCTGATCGTATGCTCGGCTGGATGTCCTGGTGTATGCCTCTGTTTGTGGCCGCATCAACATTCGGTAGTCTGAATGCTATTATATTCACTGCAGCAAGGTACTCTTTGTGTGATTTTCTACATGGTCAGCCATAAAAAACGTGGCACTTTGCTTTTGTGCATATCTTCGCCAATTATTGATCGATTTTTAAAATTCTTTCACTGGCACACTCTGCAGACAGTTTGCAATAACGTGATTATTACATATCCCACCACAACGTAAATGCATCTCTACATTGCCTTGTGAAATATCAATGAAATATGCATATATAACGATACTAATAAACAAATATTTTGGTAAAATTGAGAAAAACACTTCAGACACACATTACAGTGAATGGTCTGTATGACACTAGACTGTGTGGGTATAACACAGTCTAGTGTCATACAAGTCATTCATCGCAATGTTGATCTGAAGTGTTTTTTTCATTTACCTAAATTTTTGTTATCATCATTAGTTTTTGCTTACAACAACACAGTTTTGACTGCCTCATTGTGCATTAATGGTTTTTTGCCAAATTTTTGTCACTGGCTAATTGCTGGTTGGTATATATCTTAGGACACTGTTAAGCTGGTTTGGTTTGATGTCTTGAGGTTGGTGCAGGCATAGAGAGTTCAGTGCTAGGCGTCAAATTCAGTATTTGCCATTTGATTCTTTGGCAAGAATAGCTGCTTGTTAATCATTCATTTTTCGGTGCGTTCACCTGTAACACTGTGTGATCCCATATGGCAGGTGACACTCCATAGCTGTATGATGGGTTTTCCATATAGTTTTACACAGCCTTTAGCTTTTATTGCAAACAGGTTGGCGTTCGTTGGTGCTCGTGATGGCCATTTCCCTGCTGCAGTTGCTCTTATCAACTATTCTCGGTTCACGCCAATTCCTGCACTCGTCTTCAGCGTACGTTGTCGTTACTACTACTACTACTACTATTACTAGTTGCTACCACTGCTACTAGCAGTAGTACTACTGTACAGTAGTAGTAGTAGTAGTAGATTTTAACGGAGCAGCACTGTCTGGTCAGTGGCCAGTGGTGTTATGACTTTGTAACTTTTTTGTTAGTACTTTATTTTCTCTGTACTCCTACTACTGAGGGCCAAACATCGTGATGATGATGCATTTAAAACAAAACCTTAGACTGGTCTGTTTTTCTTCTTTCTTTCAGTGTTTTTCTGTTTTCTCATAGCTGACTGTAATCTGACTGCTGTGCCATAGACATTTTACTCCTCACGTGCTACGTTCCTAACGTAGTGAAGAGTAGTATATGAGATCAGTGTAATATTGAGGACCGACCGACCAACCGACGACTGACCAACGGCCGACCTCTGTTCCTGGAAGAGCCTTCCTGGAAGAAATTCAAATGGTCATATCTCCATAACGATGCTAGATAGACGCATGGTCACTATAGACCACCCATAGAAAGTTGACCCTCGGGAGTCGAATGGTCACGTGACTGATGACGTCATTTGCGGTGTGAAAAGAAAGTGACTAAAAAGCAGTTAAAAAATACAGGAGAAAATAATGCACACGAGGAGTACATTAGATTGGTCACAATCTAAACTATTTCTTGTTTTCACTTTAAATTGTATTGTTATTGTGGTTATATTATGTTGTATGCTATCGTACTGTATAGAGCGTGCTGTCGCTGATAATGTTGATATCGAAAGACATCTACATTCTCATCAACTTGGCAAGTTTTGCCGAGTCCTTCTTCATGGCTTTGTCAGTTGTCAGCCTTTTTGTATTGCGGAGGAATCAACCAAACCTCCATAGACCTATCAAGGTTTGGACTATTATTTACATGATTAACTGTTGTTTTTTCAACTCTCTTTTTGTCTGTATTTTTGTAATGAACATAGGTATTAACTGTGTATTTAATGTCATTTCGTGTGTACAGAGGTACTATTTGTCAGAAAAACCTGGATATTACCAGCAATCTGATAACTGAATGGAAAAACTTGCTCAACTGACCAATCGTCAGGGGGGTCTGTCAGCTATCGGGGGGAGGGATTTTGTCAGGAGAAACTGTTTGATGTTAACTTTACATTTGGGCAATGCTGATATTTATTGGCATAATTTTGTCGATTGTGTGTTTTTTTTGATAAATTGCATTAAAACTGTTGCGAATTCCTCAGTGCTAGAGAATGGTCAGTCACCATGTAATACAGGGTTCATACACTGGGGCACATAACGAAAAAACCAGTGAGTTTTATTGGGTAAACCCATCTAAATAACACACCATCAGCTTAATCCATTTTTTATTTCTTGTTCTACTGATGCAAAAAAATTTTCATTTCGGTTACATTTTCAAAGCTTTTAAACACACGTGAGTTAGCAAATTTTGGGACATTCTCTACCGCTGTGGAGTTATGGCTAACCAGTGAAAACCCCAAAAGGCATCAAGTTGGGCCTTAAAAACCTGGTGCATTTAACCAAAAAAAACGGAACAAAATGAACCCAGTTGGGCTTTGTTTAAAAAATGTACGTCTCTTTCAGAGCCTGGCTATAATATAATGCATTATTGTCTGTAGTAAGTAAGTAAGTAAGTAAAGTGTAAATTTATATAGCGCATACTCAAAAAGATCTCTAATGTGCTTAATACATTTTGTCATCGTAGGTGAATCTATTGCTGCCAGTGTTCTTTTTGCTGATAATGTTATTCCTGGTCATGCTGCCGCTGTTCTACAAAGCATCCGAGTGTCTCGTGGCATTGGTCGTTATATCCTCAGGACTTCCTGTCTATCTTCTGCTGGTTAGACCATCCACACACAGGCCTCAGCTTCTACGCAGACTTGTTGGTCAGTCTTTGTGATCGTGTTGTTTTAATGATTAGCGAAAACATTCTAATCATTGATGTAAAATGCAAAAGACAGCATGGCCATTTTAATGTGCTAAACTCAGTCTGGCCATCCCTGTGTGGGTAGACACAATGGATGCAAGTGTAAACAGGTACACTGCATCGTTTACTTGGTGGTCTTGTAGTAGAAATTGATGTCCAGCTGAGGGCTAAGGAATGGAGATCCATGCCACGCCGCTTTATGAGCTTTATGGCTTGAGAAGAACTTTACGTTTTTCACAAGTTGAAAGATCCGAGACTTTTACAGCGGTGGGAAAATGTCAGAAAAGCAGCGTAAAGTTAGCATAATGTTCTGTAAAAATTGTCCGGGATAAGTAACTTTTTATTTGGAGCAACGTCATTGCATGCCTAATTCACAGTAGTAGCATAATATTTGTTTTTATTTTTTTTTCAAGTTGATTATTAATTTCAGTGCTTGCTGTCGATTAGGAAACAGAAAAGACGCCAATTCTCAAAGGTTCTGCTTTTTGAACTAATTAAAGTTGGAGAGACTACAGAAAATAATCTTCTTCAAACAGAAACTTAAAATTGTTGTTGTGGTTGTTGTTGTTTGTTTTTCAGCTAAATTGACTGAAATTCTGCAGAAACTATTTCTCTCTGTGTCACAAGAGAAACCAGAGGAAAACCATCGACAATGATGTTAAAACGAAGTGAAAATATTTTGTTTACTGTGCTTTTGTCACCAGAGCCCGCACTGCAAAGCTGTCAGTCTGGTCATACTTTTACAAGGCTTCATCACAGTGCAGCATGGTAGTGCTGACACTGTTGTAAGGGCGATGAACGTTAAGTATAGGAAATGGCATTTGGGGGGTCCTGTAACTCCGAAACCCCTTAACCGATTTCCATAAAACTTGGCATCAGTGATCGCATCGCCTACCTGACCCAACATGCAAAATTTGGTTACAATCGGTTCAAAGGGGGCGTGGCTGCACATGCGCGAAATTCGCTATTAGGTGGCTATTTTTTCTCTTTTTTTACTTGCGCACAGCTACAGACCAGCCCGTTGGACTGACTGTTGCTGCTAATGGCTCAAACAAAGCGTCCTGAGGGCTATTACAATCCTGATATGTTTTTGATTAAAATTTTTAAAATTTACCCCCTTTTTCGCCCCAAATATTAAAAATTTGCATTACTGCTCATGGGGACTTCAAAGCAGTATAACTTGGTCCCCGTAAAAGATAATAGCATGCTGTTTTCACCTACCCCCCTATTTTCAGGGTTAGGCAATCTAAGGGTTTGTTTAAATTTACCCACAGTCACCCCCTGTTGCCATAGCAACTATGCAAAAGGTGAACATTTTGCATTACAGCCAATGGAGACTTCAAAGCGGCATAACTCAGTTCCCGTGAAAAGAAATTGCATGCCGTTTTTACCTACCTTATGGTGTCTTTTAAATTTACCCCATTACGACCACTGTTGCCATGACAACCAACCGTTAGCATGGTTTGTATTAAAATGTCTCAGACAACGTTTTTTACCCATCTGGAGGTACTCTGAAAACAGTGAATAAAGTTATTGTTATAAAATCAAATACCAACATTTTTGACAAAAATTGACTAAAAACAGCAAAAGTATTTAGGATGGCTAGTCTTGTAAGGGCCAGTCTGGAATTCAACACGCAATAATTTCACCCCAAAACCATTTTTGCCGTTTTTGAGTGTTGACTGTGAAAGTTTTTTTTTTGCTGTAATTAATAATATTTAGATGATTTATTTGCTATCATTGGTCATAGTCGTAATGTGTTCATATCCATTATGATTTACAAAAAAACGTGTGATTTCTTTGTTTAAATCGCACCATGAGTGAAAAAGTATGCTACAAAAATTTGTCACAACTTCTAGTCATGTATTGACCAGAGCTGCGGATTTTAACGATGAATTTAATCATTAACTAACAAAGAAAATTAACGATTAATTTTATTTTTAACGATTAACGGTTCTGCCAGATACATCGTCAACAAGAGACGTTCGTCACTGGATCCATCAACCGTGAACATGCTTGTTTGTCTTCGGGACTGGTGTCATTAACATTAAAAACCTAAAAGGTTCTTAATTCATTAACACTTTCAGTGCATGTAATTCTACAGTGACTTTTTTATTGATATTATGGTTTAAACAACGCATTTTCAATGACTGAATTTTAACTGAAATTAACGATTAATTAATCGTTAAATTTCAAAAAGTTAACTATTAAAAAAATTT
>Ga0056128_1005521_pt1 | contig 15909 bp, 11 predicted proteins | sample WorMetLIZISLAND2_FD_71113 | JGI IMG/M metagenome (GOLD analysis project Ga0056128, IMG submission 71113) | Marine gutless worms symbiont microbial communities from Max Planck institute for Marine Microbiology, Germany - Olavius geniculatus... ...
GATACCTTCTGGTCAAGCTGTGCCATGTAGAGTTCGCTGCAGTACGTTGTCCATCGTTGTATTATGTCAGTTGTATTCATGAGCAGCTTTCCATTACTGTCTCTGATTGCTCTCTGCTGCGCTCCAAAATTTTTACACGCGCTAGAAAATCACCAAGTCTTACTAGCGCACTCCCCACCGAAAAATGGGGTCCCCTTTCAACTTTTTTCAAAGGGAAGTCACAAATTGCCTTAAAATGTAGCGTATTAGACGAAAAATCTTTGAAGCCAAAGAAAGTAGCTTTATGAGACTTTGCCACGTGACGTGCTGTTAGAATGGGGTGACAACGCATGTACAACTTTTAGATGGCACCGCCTCCTTAAAATTTGGGAGTGCAAAAAACGCGCAAAACTTAGTACGTTTAACGACAACTTTCGACTTTAAGCGCAAATATCTTTGAACTGCATAGGGATATCGACAAGCAATAAGCGGCGTTATCAAACACAGTTAATTCCGCGTTAAATGAAAAAAATGTGTGAACTTCAGTTCACTAACGTCAGAGATTACGCGGCTAATGTTTACCCACCAAAATCAAATTTTTCGGAAGACCATATTTTGGCCCCTGAGGGGTGCTGCGTTCCCAAATTTTTACAGGCGCTAGAAAATGACCAAGCCTTACTAGCGCACTTTTTATCGGGGACAAGGGCCTCTTTTACTTTTTTTTAAAACTGATGAATGATTGCCTTAAAATGTATCGTATTAGTCGCGAGAACTTTGGAGCCAGCGGGAGTAGCTTTATTAAACTTTGCCACGTGACGTGCTGTTAGATGGGGGTAACAACGCGTGTGCAACTTTTGGGGGTCACCGCCCTCTTAAAATTTGGTAGGGCAAAAAGCGTCAAAAATTTAGTACGTTTTACGACAACTTTCGAGTTTGAGCGCAAATATCTCTGAAATCGATGAAGATAGCAACAATATCTAAACGGCGTTGACAAGAACAATCCTTTGGGCGTTAAACAAAAAAATTTGTGAAATTCTGTCCACTACTAACAAAGTTATAGACGCTTATGTTAACCTACTCTAAGCGACAATGTGCGTTTAACGTATGCCAATGCATTTGAGTTCGGATCACGTGATTTTGGTGACGTGAAAATTTTACCCCCTTCCCTCTAATTTTCCCCAATCGGACTTAGGGCGCCGGGCGGACTCACGTTGGGCTTTGCCTTAAATTTCTAGTTTTTAAAAATTTTTTTTCCTCGCGAGATCTCCGAAATGCGTGAGCCCACCGGAGTGAAATTTTGTACTATGGTCATTACTAGGCCGTGTTTTATAATGCCGGTCCAAAATTTTGTCGGAACACCACAAAAAAATTTCAGGAGCCAAAAACCTGAGAAATTTGGCCTAATTTCGGACGACTTCGAAGTTCGGCGGCGAATATCTTCGAAACGGATAAAGATATTCAAAATCGGATTTTTTTCCGTCAACTGCGATTGCTCCTGTGTTAGGCAAAACAATTCCGGTAAAGTTAGGTCGAGTGACCTTGGAGATCTCGATGTTGAATCGTACCCACCCAAAGTGCATTTTTCGGAAGACCATATTTCGGTTCCTACGGGGTGCTGCGCCCCTAAATTTTTACACGCGCTAGAGAATGACCAAGTCTTACTAGCGCATCCGCCTTCGCGGACGGCGCCCCCCCCCTTACAACTTTTTCAAAAGGGAGTCAAAAACTGCCTTAAAATTTAGCGTATTAGACGAAGGATCTTTGGAGCCAAAGGGAGTAGCTTCATGAGACTTTGCCACGTGACGTGCTGCTAGATGGGGGTCATAACGTTTGTGCAACTTTTGGGGGTCACCGCCCCTTTAAAATTTGGGGGCAAAAAACCTGCAAAAATCAGTGCGATTTACGACAGATTTCGAGTTTGAGCGCAAATATTTCTGGAACCGATAAAGATAGCGACAATATTTAAAGGTTTTGATGAGAGCGATCTTTTGGGCGTTTAACAAAGAAAATTTCGTGAAATTCGGTCCACTAGAAACATAGTTATAAGCGCTCATGTTGATCTACTTTAAGTCGACAATGCGCGTTTGGGGTATACCAATGCATTTGAGTTCGGGCTACGTGACTTTAATGCCGGGAAAATTTTACCTCCCCCTATTTTTCTCCAATCGGACTTAGGGCGCCGTGCGGACTCACGTTGGGCTTTGCTCCAAATTTTTAGTTTGTTTTTGAACTCTGGCCCACACAATTTTGGTTTCTTCTAGCCCTTTTCGAGAGTGCAATTTTTAACATCGGGCATTAGGGAGCCTTAGGCGGTACTTTAGTTCAAAAATTGGGAGATTTACCCCCACCCATAATTATTGGAAAATTTTTTTCGGGATATTTGGGTTTTTCAAATTCGGCCCCAAATTTTAAAAATCTAAGTACGTGACCCGTACTTTTTATTTTGTTTGTGAATTACGAGTCATCCGTAGTTTTTAAAGAGCGAAAAAAATTAGAGGTCTAACCTTCAACTTTTGAGCTATGGGCCCCCAAAGTGACCCACTCCCCATAATTTTAGTTTGTTGTTTTTGAATTTTGGTCTACAAAATTGTGAGGTCTTGTAAACCGTTTACGGATCTTTCCAGAAATCCAAAAAAATGTGGAATAAAGTTCACCGATTTCGCGAAAATTGTGACCAAAATTCAAAAATTGACCCTTTCACAATTTTTTTGTTTTTGAACTTTAGCCCACAAAACTTTTGGGGCATTGTAGCACTTTTCTAGGGCATTCTAACAGTTTCGAAATATGTGGACCAAAGTTCACCACTTTCGAGAAAATCAAAACCAAGTTTTTAAATTTAATTATTCAATAATTTTTTTGTTTCTAAACTTAAGCCCACAATATTTTGGTGGTTTGTAGTGGGCCAAATTTTAAATTTTGACCACAATATTTTTTCCCCAAGGGGTTTTTGGGCGCAATTTTGACATCGGGCAATAGGGGGCCTTAGGCGGTACTTTAGTTCTAAAATTGGGAGATTTACCCCTTCACCCTTAATTTTCGGGAAATTTTTTTCGGAATATTTGGGTTTTTCAACTTTGGCCCCCGAATTCTCAAAATCTAAGTAAGTGACTCCCACTTTTTTTGCCTATAAATTATAAATTTTGGTGGCTTCCAGCCCTTTCCAATGGTGCAATTTTGACATCGGACGATAGGGGGTGTCAGGGACTCCTAGCTTACGTCCATATTAGTTCAGCTAATTATTTTTAATTTGTCAGTGTTTGGTTTGGTCCGCAGGTGCCTAGATTCTTTTTTGTTTACGTCCGGTATTTAGTGTAAGTAGTCCGGTTGTCAATCATCCGATTTACTACATGGATTCTACCGCGAAGTACTTGGTTTTGGAACACTTTTTTGCCCTGAATCATAGATTCATCCGCATCGAGACTTTGGCGAAGTCGATTTGTTGTACTGACTGACCTTTTTTGTGGGTCGGACTCAGTGGTATTAGCACGTGGTGCTTTGAGAGACGGTGAAGTCCGCGTTTTGACGAAGAAGGTCGAAGTTTTTTATCATTGGTAAGTGATAAAGGAACTGTACACTCGATATACATGGTGTACATGACAACGCGGTTAAGATAAGGAAACGACGTACTGATTTCCTGTTCTTCCGCACGTGAAGACGAACAGCTGTAAAGTGATCTTGGAGAGATTTCTGATCCAGTGTCCGTGACTGTTGGCTACGACGAGCTCACCAGCTTTGTGGCAACTGAACTCATCGACCGCCAGAATCCAAGCGCCGCCTGACTCCGAGGTCCATGACCACGCCGACGAAGTACCAGAGACTTTGCGTGAAATAATTGTTTGGTCCCTGAGTGTATCTGATTGTATACATCTTTGTGAGTTTGATAGACATTTAGTTTGCAGAGGTTTCTGCATGGTTCAGAGCCCCTTCTTATTTGTTTTTTGTGATCTGCATACTCTTTCTGTAAATAAAGCCGTATATACTTGCAAAATAAAAATACGGTTGTTCTGGCATTTCAGGTTAAGTAAGTAGCTCTCACAAGGGGCCTTAAGCGGTACTTTTGTTCGAAAATTAAGAGATTTACCCCCACCCTTAATTCTTGGAAAAATTTTTTCGGGATATTTGAGTTTTTAACTTCGGCCCCCAAATTCTCAAAATTTAAGTACGCGACCCGTACTTTTATTTCGCCTATAAATTACGAGTCCACCGTAGTTTTTAAAAAAACAAAAATAAATTAAAGGTCTAACTATCAACTTTTGAGCTAGGGGGCCTCTAAATTGACCCACATCCATAATTTTACTGTTTTTGACACGAAACTTTGTTGTTTTTGAACTTTGGTTTACAAAATTGTGAGGTTTTGTAAACCGTTTACGGATTTTTCCAAAAATCTTAAAAATGTGGACCAAAGTTCACCGATTTTGAGAAGATCGTGACCAAAATTCAAAAATTGACCTTTTCACAATTTCATGTCTTTTGGGGCCTTGTAGCATTTCCCTAGGGCTTTCTAACAGTTTTGAAATATGTATCGACCAATGTTCGCCATTTTCAAGAAAATCATGATTATTTTTTCAAATTTGATTACGTAATAACATTTTTGTTTCTTAACTTTGGCCCAAAAAAATTTTTATGGCTTGTAGCCCTTTTCGAGGGCTTTTCAAAAACGTCAAAATATGTAGACCAAAATTTACCAATTTTCGATAAAATCGAAATTATCGTAATAATTTGACCCCCCATTAATATTTTGTTTTTAAACTTTGGCTCACATTATTTGGGTGTTTTGAAGTACTTACTGAGGGCTTTCCAAAAGTGAAAATATGTGAACCAAAATTTTGGTGGCTTGTAGCCCTTTCCGAGGGCTTTCCAAAAAACGTCAAAATATGTAGACCAAAATTTACCAATTTTTGAGAAAAGCAAAATTATTGTCAAAAATTTGACCCCCATAACTTTTCAGTCCGCCCGGAAGCGATAGCTTGCGGAGCGGACTTAAGTTTTAGCCTAGATGTTTTTTATCCGAGCGCGAGATCTCCGAGATGCGTAAGCCGACCGGCGTGAAATTTTGCACCGTGGTCAGAATTAAGCCGAATTTTATAACGCCGGTCTAAATTTTTTTTGGGGGGCACACCCCAAAAAAATTTCTGGGGCCAAAAACGTGCAAAATTTGGCCCGATTTCGGACGACTTTAAAGTTCGGCGGCGAATATCTCCGAAAGGGATAAAGATATTTAAATTTGAATTTTTATTCCGTCTACCGCGATTTCTCCTGCATTAGGCGAAACAAGTCCGGTCAAGTTTGGTTCAGTGACCTTGGGGATTTAGATGTGAAATCGTACCCACCAAAAGCGCATTTTTCGGAACACCATATTTCGGTCCCTAGGGGTGCTGATCCCCCAAATTTTTACGCGCGCTAGAGAATGATCACGTCTTACTAGCGTACCCCCCACCGGGGACGGGAGCCCCCTTACAACTTTGTTTTTAAAAAGGGGTCAAAAATTGGCTTAAAATACAATAAAGGAGCGCTTATAACTTCGGAGTTAAAGAGTGTAGCCAGAAGAAACTTTGGCAATTGACTCGGCTCTAGGTTGGGGTGTTAACGCAAGTACAACTTTTAGGGGCACCATTTCCCTTAAAATTTAAAAGGGCAAAAAACGTTCAAAAATTGGTGCGATTTGCGACAACTTTTGAGTTTGAACGCAAATATCTCTGGAAACCATGAAGATAATAACAAAATCTAAACGGTGTTGACGAAAACAGTTTTTTTGGCGTTAATAAAAAAATTGGTAAAAATCGGTAAAATTGGAAGATTTACCCTCACCCTTAATTTTTGGGGAATTTTTTTCGGAATATTTAAGTTTTTTAAACGGTCAAACGCTATTGTTAAAAAAGAACATAACAGAGCATAATCGTTTCAATATCAATAAAAAAAAGAAAAAAATAACAAAAAAGAAAAATAAAATAAAATAAAATACGGTAGAGTTACAATAGATCTACATGCAAAATTTAATATGCATTACAAAACAAATATCGCAATACAAAACGAACGAACTTTTGTAGAAGTTATAGTGGCACTGAGGCAAAGCAAAAATAGAATTGGTGGCCCTGAGTTTCAGAGGTAAAATCTTTGCCGGAGGTAATAACTGGTGAATACAGTGATCCTTATTATTAACCATTTTGTGAAATAGGTGTTCATCTGCTTTATGCAATAAAACAGACAAACGTCTTAAATCACAGCTGTAGCCACAGCGTAAAGCATCAAAAGCATCAAGTTTAGCTATTAAATCACTACTAAGAAATCCGCCCCAGGCAGGCAAAGCATACATAATACGAGACACGACAATAGCAAAAAAACAACATTTAATTGCTTGGCAGGAAGACCTTGCGCTTTTAAACACTTCAACAAATAGCAACGCTGAGAACAGATAGTTAAAATTTTTTTAACATGTTTATCAAATTTTAGGTTACTGCAAAATGTGACACCAAGAAGCTTAGCAGACACCACACGTTCAATTCCTGTCAAACATGATGGTAAAAATGAGCGAGCAGATGGTCTACAAAAAACTATTTCTTTAGTCTTTAAGACATTCATAATCATGTGGTTAACTTCAGCTCAGCAACGGAAGTGTTCAAACTTTACAGAAATGTCTATGTCCGTATTTTCTGGGACAAGGAATGTTGTGTCATCGGCAAACTTAAACAATATATTTATTACTGACAAAGGTTTTAAATCACTAGCCATAACAATGTACAAATTGGGGCCCAGTCCCGAGCCTTGAATTATGCCCATGTTGATTGGCTTAAAAGAAGAAAAAGATGATGCATGTTTTACCTGCTGATTCCTGCCATTAAGAAAAAAAATAATCCACTGCAAAACAGAAGGATGTAACTTAAGGTTTAGAACCCAACACATCATGACGAACAACGTCAAAAGCTTTACTAAAATCAATTATTAAGCAACGTACATAGGAGTTTTCCTCAAGGAGTCTAGTGACATGGTGCATGAAGAAGGTCAAGGCACATGTAGTACTGCCAGTTGGTTTAAAAACAAACTGATCAGAAACAGTTGTAAAATTTAAGGCAGGGAACAACCATCTCCTAACCACCAATTTCTTAGCAATCCAAGACAAAATTGGAGTAACTGAAATGGGCTTGAAATCAGAGACAGAGGTCGGTCTAGTTAATTTGGGAACAGGTGTTACCACTGATCGCCTCCAATGTTTTAATATTATGCCACTACGAAACGATGAATTGAAAATAAATGCTACACAGCTAGTTCGTACGAACATTTACATAAAAACCAACTAGGTATTGCATCCAACCTAGGAGCAGTAGGCCTAAGACGTTGCAAGTAAGGCTCTAACTCAAAATCATTTATATAAAGGTCATCATTGAGGGAAGCAAATCTAACTGATGAAGAGAAACCACCAGCACATTGAGGTAAATATGAGATACCAGCAAAATATTCATTAACTTTATCAACGTCAGACAATATCCGATCCACCAAAGTACTGTTACCATTTTTAGAACTGAATGATGTCTTAGCAGCAACCCATAGTTGATTGGAAGTAGCTTCAGATAGTTTGGATAAACTTTGACTTCTAGACTGGATGATTAAGGAGTTTATTTTTACAGCAAGTGTGTTGGCTTTTGATGTTTTGCCTCTACGGCGTAATTTGTTACGTTTGCAAAGTAGTTGCTTTATAAAAGGTGTAATAAAAGGAGGATCCCGTACTCCAAGTCTGATTACATTGACTGGAATATTGTCATGCAGTAACTGGGACAGAGCTGCTAGAAAACAATTATACATAATTGTAATGTAAGTAGCACCTTTGATGTATGACCAGTCATATAATGCAACAGCGTACCTCAGCCTATCAATATTATGAGTACGATGGTCATAAAGTTTAACATGTTGGCGTCTACAAGAAGACTGGTTACCTTCCGTACAGTTAACATCAGTAGTTACAACAGCCATATGCTTTGTTTTTAAAAGACTCTGGTGGACAGTTGTACAAAGTAAATCTGGACGATTAGTAAAAAACCTTGTCAAGGAGATTGATACCTTGAGTTACATCCTGAACCAACTGACTAAATCCAAATTTTTCTTCTAAAAAATCAGTACACAATAAATTAAAATCACCAGTAATAATAAAAATTGGACGGTTCTCTTGATTAATAATAAGTTCAATAGTACCACACAACTGATTAACAAAGTCAAAAGGATTATACTTAAAATTAGGAGGGTGATAACAAGCAGCTATGAAAAAACAATAACCATTACAGCAAACTTTAACCCAAATCACTTTAAAATCATTGCTAAAATAATAAACGCAAGATAACAAAATATCTTTAACGTAAATACATACCCCGCCACCTCTTCTTTTCTTACGGTCCCTTTTATACAAGGAATAAACATCTATATCAACATAATTACTAGACATCTGTTCATTAAACCACGTCTCAGTAACACAGCCCACATGTGCATTGAATTAACGAAATTCTGAGGCCAACATTTGCAAGGCATGCGATTTTGCTAGGCTAGTAGCATTTATAAGATATATAGTTGGAACCTCAACAGAACAATCATCAAAGTCACGCCCACTCAGTCAATCACCAGATGCTTGTGGCAGCGTAACCGTTTTTTATTCCCGTCTTTTTGCCGGTAGTAGCATCGGTACCGTAGACGATGAAAAGGACTGGTGGTCATCATTGCTTCGACGTTGTGCAGCAGCGGCCCGCCGCTGACATCTTAGCTCATAAGCTGCCTGTGCCTGTGTTTTCGTTAAGTCTTTGTTAATGAACACATGATCACGCACCGTAACATTCTCTGAATTACGCAAATGTTTCGCATTTGTAATGTAATGTTCCGCTGTTTGAGGATTGTCAAACGAAATAAGTAATGGACGAGCTTTCCGACCAATTGTAGCATTCTGTTTGCCCAGACGCCTTGAATAAACGATATTAGGCTGCTCTCCAAACTCAACAGAAAATAAGTTGCTGGCCAAGTTTCTATCTGTCTCAGTCTCTGTCTCCTCCAAACCCAGAATAATAACGTTTTTGGCTTTCTTCTCACTGTTCCGCATATCAACGTAGACGACAGTAGTAACAGTTTGGCATAGGAACGACTGTATAACACTACTAATCGGCGGGTTGCAATTATCAATTTCATCAACCTTGGATGGCAAACCTTCACCAACCACATTCGACGCACCGAAAATGTCATCAGCCTCAGATGGTGTAGAAATACAATCCACTGCTCTAACAAAGGTCAACAGGAAACCGACCTGACTCTCCAAGGCGCTTACTATGTGCTTCAGAAGCTTGATTTTTGCTTGCAACTCGTCCACGAAAGACTGCTGACCACACGTGCTCGCCGCGTCTTCGTCGAACTTCGACGCCGACACTGCCCCAAACTGCGCTCGACCGGCCAAGTTGTCGTTTGTGTTACTAACTTTTGCTTTATCGTTTTTCGACATGATTACAATGCGTTTTTAGATATTTATTACAAAAAATGCTTTACCAAAAAAAAGCATAAACAACTAAAAATGAAGACCAAGATTCACCAATTTTCAAAAAAATCGAAATCATCGTCAAAATTTGACCCCCCATAATTTTTTTGTTTTTAAACTTTTGCTCACATTATGCGGGTTTCTTGTAATACTTTTCGAAAGCTTTCAAATGTGCCAAAATATGTGAGTCAAAGTTTACAAGTTTTGAAAAAATCGAAACCAAATTTTAAAATTTGATCAACCAATAACATTTTTGCTTTTGAAATTTGGTCCAAAGAAATTCGGTGGCTTGTAGCACTTGACAACGGTTTTCCATAAACGTCAAAATATGTAAACCAAAGTTCACCAGTTTTCGAGAAAATTGAAATCATCGTCAACATTTGACCTTCATAACTTTTTTTGTCTTTTAAACTTTGGCCAAAATTATTTGGGTTTCTTGTAGTAGTTTTCAAGCGCTACCCAAAAGTGGCAAAACATGTGGACCAAAGTTTACAAGTTTTAAGAAAATCGCTACCAAAGTTCAAAATGTGATCACACAATAACTTTTTGGTTTTTGAACTTTGGCCCAGAAAAATTTGGTAGCTTGTAGTAGCCCGTCCGAAAGGCTTTTCAAAAACGTCAAAATATGTAGACCAAAGTTCACCAATTTCGAGAAAATCGGAATCACTCTCAAATTTTCAACTCTCCCTCTCACAAATTTTATTTTTGAACTTTGGCCCACAAAGTTTTGGCGTCTTATAGTCCGTTTTGAAAGCTTTCCAAAAGTACAAAAATATTTGAACCAAAGTTCAACAGTTTTGAAAAAGTTGGTAAGAAATTTCGAAATTTATCATCCAATAACTTTGTTTCTAACTTTTAACCCACAAAATTTTGGGGTCTTTAATCACTTTCCAAGGGCTTTACAAAAGCGTTAAAATATGTGGACCAAAGTCCACCAATTTCGAGAAAATCGTAACCAAATTTTAAAATTTGATGCCCCAGAATTTCTAAATTTTTGACCTTTGGCCTACAAAATTTTGAGAGCTTGTAAAATTTTCATAGAGCTTTTCAAAAACGTCAAAACATGTAAACCAAAGTTTATCAATTTTAAGAAAATGGAAATCATCGTCAGAACGTGACCTTTATTAGTATTTTTTTGTTTTTGGACTTTGGCCCACAATATTTGGGTGTCTTGAAGTACTTTCCGAGAGCTTTCCAAAAGTGCCAAAATATGTGAACCAAAGTTTACAAGTTTACAGAAAATCGAAACCAAATTTCAAAATTTGATTACCCAATAACTTCTTTGTTTTTGTACGTTGGCCCAGAAAATTTTGGTGACTGGTACTTTTTTCCAAGAGCTTTCCAAAAACGTCAAAATATCTAGACCAAAGTTCACCAATTTCGAGAAAATCAGAATTACGCAAAATTTGGACGACCACAATTCTTTTGTTTTTGAACTTTGTTTTACAATTTTTTGGCGTCTTATAGTTTTTTAAGTGCTACCCAAAAGTGCAAAAATATGTGGACCAAATTTTACCAGTTTCGAAAAATTTCGGATCAAATTTTGAAATTTATCACCAAATAACTTTTTTGTTTCAAAACTTTGGCTCACAAAATTTTGGGGACTTGTAGCCCTTTTCAAGGGTTTTCCAAAAACGTCAAAATATGTAAACCAAAGTTAACCAATTTCCAAAAATTCGTAACCAAATATTAAAATTTGATGCTTTAAAAATTCTATGTTTTTGAACTTTGGCCCACAAAATTTTGAGGGCTTGTAGGATTTTTTTAGCGCTTTCCAACTGCGTCAAAGTATGTGGACCAAAGTACACTAATTTTGAAAAAATCGAAACCCAATTTTAAAATTTGGTCACCCAATAACGTTTTTGCTTCTGAACTTTGCCTCGGAAAAATTTGGTGGCTTGTAGCCCTTAACAAGGATTTTTTATAGACGTCAAAATATGCGGACCGAAGTTTACCAATTTCAATTTTTTATTTCTTGTTACAATTACTACAAACAAAAAATTAAAAAAAAATATCTGTTTTGTCTATCAACCAGAAGTAAACAATAGTAATAAAACTTGACATATGCAATAAGAGTGCATTGTTAAAATTTAACATAAGTAACATCAGTAAACGCATATTGTGCAGTGCTACGTTATGACATCATGTCACGTCATAAACAAATGTTTATCAATTTTGAGAACATCGAAACCAAAGTTTAAAATTTGATCACCTAATAACGTTTTTGCTTAGTTATTGCAAAGTTTTTGAACTTTCGCCCAAAAAAATTTGGTAGCTTGTAGTAGCCCGTCCGAAAAGCTTTTTAAAAACGTCAAAATATGTAGACCAAAGTTCACCAATTTCGAGAAAATCGAAATCACTCTCCCTCGTACAACTTTTTTGTTTTTGAACTTTGAACCACAAAGTTTAGCTTCTTATTATCCGTTTTGATGGCTTTCCAAAAGTAGAAAAATATTTGAACCAAAGTTCAACAGTTTTGAAAAATTTGGTAAGAAATTTCGAAATTTATCATCCAATAACTTCTTTGTTTTTGAACATTGGCCTTCAAAATTTTGAAGATTTATAAACATTTCTAAGGGCTTTCCTACAACGTCAACATATATGGACCAAAGTCTACCAATTTCGAAAAAATTGAAATCATTGTCAAAACTTGACTATTTATAACTTTTTTGTTTTTGGACTTTGGCGACAATATTTGGGTGTCTTAAAATACTTTTCGAAAGCTTTCCAAAAGTGTCAAAATATATGAACCAAAGTTTACAAATTTAGAAAAAATCGGAACCGAATTTTAAAATTTGATTACCCAATACCTTTTTTGTTTCTGTGCTTTGGCTCAGAAAATTTCGGTGGCTTGTAGCCCTTTCCAATTGTTTCCAAAAACGTCAATTTATGCAAACCAAAGTTTATCAATTTCGAGAAAATCGGAATCACTGACAAATTTTGACCAACCGCAACTTTTTCGTTTTTGAACTTTGGTTTTTTTTTGGCATTTTATAGTTTTTTGAGCGCTACGGAAAAAAACTGCAAAAATATGTAGACTAAAGTTCACCAGTTTCGAGAAATTCGGAATCAATTTTTTAAATCTATCGCTAAATAACTTCTTTGTTTCTAACTTTTAACCCACAAAATTTTGGGTTCTTAAAGCACTTTCCAAGGGCTTTCCAAAAGCGTCAAAATATGTGGACCAAAGTCCACTAATTTCGAGAAAATCGTAACCAAATATTAAAATTTGATGCTTTAAATATTGTATGTTTTTGAACTTTGGACCACAAAATTTTGGGCGCTTGTATGATTTTTCTAGCGCTTTCTAACTGCGTCAATTTATGTCGACCAAAGTACACTAATTTTGAGAAAATCGAAACCAAATTTTAAAATTTGGTCACCCAATAACGTTTCTGCTTCTAAAGTTTGGCCCGGAAAAATTTGGTGGCTTGTAACCCTTAACAAGGGTTTTTTATAGACGTCAAAATATGCGGACCGAAGTTCACCATTTTGAATTTTCTATTTCCTACTACAATTACTACAAACAAAAAATTTAAAAAAATATCTGTTTTGTCTATCAACCACAAGTAAACAGTAGTAATAGAACTTGACATATGCAATAAGAGTGCATTGTTAACATTTAACATAAGTAACATCAGTAAACGCACATTATGCAATGCAATGTTATGACGTCATGTCACGTCATAAACAAATGATTATCAATTTCTTTCTCACAACGTCAAAACTTGACTATTTATAACTTTTTTGTTTTTGGACTTTGGCGACAATATTTGGGTGTCTTAAAATACTTTTCGAGTGCTTTCCAAAAGTGTCAAAATATATAAACCAAACTTTACAAAAAATTTAGGAAAAATCGGAACCAAATAATAAATAAATAAAATTTGAATAAATAAATAAATAAATGTTTTGCGACTTATGGAAAGCGCATGGAGACTACAACAAGGAAACCAAATAATTTTGGCCAAAGTTTAAAAAACAAAAAAGTTATGAAAGTCAAATGTTGACGATGATTTCAATTTTCTCGGAAGTTGGTGAAATTTGGTTTACATATTTTGACGTTTATGGAAAACTTTTGTCAATGGCTACAAGTCACCGAATTTTTCCGAGCCAAAGTTCAGAAGCAAAAACGTTATTGGGTGACCAAATTTTAAAATTTAGTTTCGATTTTCTTAAAATTAGTGTACTTTGGTCCACATAATTTGACGCAGTTGGAAAGCGCTAGAAAAATCATACAAGCGGAGAAAAAAATTTTATGGGCCAAAGTTCAAAAACATAGAATTTTTAAAGCATCAAATTTTAATATTTGGTTACGATTTTTTGGAAATTGGTAAACTTAAAAACTTAAAAAACTATAAGACGCCAAAAAATTGTAAAACAAAGTTCAAAAACAAAAGAGTTGTGGTCGGCCAAATTTTGCGTAATTCTGATTTTCTCGAAATTGGTAAACTTTGGTCTACATATTTTGTTTAAATATATCACTAAATTACTTTTTTGGTTTTAACTTTTAACCCACAAAATTATCGGGTCTTAAAGCAATTTTCAACGGCTTTCTAAAAGCGTCAAAATATGTGGACCAAAGTACACTAATTTTGAGAAAATCGAAACCAAATTGTAAAATTTGGTCACCCAATAACGTTTTTTAACGTCAAAATTTGCGGACCGAAGTTCACCAATTTCAATTTTCTATCTTTTGCTACAATTACTACAAACAAAAAATTAAAAAATATCTGTTTTGTCTATTAACCACAAGTAAACAATAGTAATAAAACTTGATATATGCAATAAGAGTGCATTGTTAACATTTAACATAAGTAACATCAGTAAACGCACATTGTGCAATGCAACGTTATGACGTCATGTCACGTCATAAACAAATGTTTATCAATTTTGAGAACATCGAAACCAAAGTTTAAAATTTGATCACCTAATAACGTTTTTGCTTTTCATCTTTAGCCCAGAAAAATTTGGTGGCTTGTAGTTCTTAACGAAGGTTTTCCATAAACGTCAAAATACGTGGACCAAAGTTTACAAGTTTCGAGTAAATCGCTACCAAAGTTTAAACTTTGATTACCCAATAACTTTTTTGTTTGTGAACTTTAGCCCAGAAAAATTTTGCTGCTTGTAGCACTTCGCAATGGCTTTCTAAAAACGTCAAAATATGTAAACCAAAGTCCACCAATTTCGAGAAAATTGAAATCATCGTTAACATTTGAGCTTCATAACTTTTTTTGTTTTTTTAAACTTTGGCCAAGATCATTTGGGTTTCTTGTAGTAGTTTCCGAGCGTTTTTCAAATGTGGCAAAACATGTAAACCATAGTTTACAAGTTTTGAGAAAATCGCTACCAAAGTTCAAAATTTGATTGCCCAATAACTTTTTTGTTTCTGAACTTTGGCCCAGACAAATTTTGTTGCTTGTAGCCCTTCGCAATGGCTTTCTAAAAACGTCAAAATATGTAAATTAAAGTCTACCAATTTCGAGAAAATTGTAACCAAATTGTAAAATTTGATCAACCAATAACTTTTTTTGCTTTTAAAATTTGGTCAAAAAAATTCGTTGTCTGGTAGCCCTTGACAAGGCTTTTTAAAAACGTCAAAATATGTAGACCAAAGTTCACCAATTTCGAGAAAATTGGAATCACTCTCAAATTTTAAACTCTTCTTCTCACAACTTTTTTGTTTTTGAACTTTGGTTCACAAAGTTTAACCTCTTATAATCCTTTTTGTGGGCTTTCCAAAAGTACAAAAATATTTGAACAACAGTTTTGAAAAATTTGGTAAGAAATTTCAAAATTTATCATCCAATAACTTTTGTTTTTTGAACTTTGGCCCCCAAAATTTTGAAGATCTATAAACATTTTCAAAGGCTTTCCTACAACGTCAAAATATGTGGACCAAAGTCTACCAATTTCGAGAAAATTGAAATTATTGTCAAAACTTGACTATTTATAACTTTTTTGTTTTTGGACTTTGGCGACAATATTTGGGTGTATTGAAATACTTTTCGAGGGCTTTCCAAAAGTGTCAAAATATATGAACCAAAGTTTACAAATTTAGAAAAAATCGAAACCGAATTTTAAAATTTGATGCCCGAGAACTTCTAAGTTTTTGACTTTTGGGTTACAAAATTTTGAAAGCTTGTAAAATTTCCCTAGGGCTTTCCAACTGCGTCAAAATATATGAAACAAAGTTCACCAATTTTAAGAAAATCGAAATCATCGTCAACATTTGACCCCCATAACTTTTTTGTTTTTGAACTTTGGCTGTCATTATTTGGGTTTTTTGTAGTACTTTTTAAGTGCTTTTAAATATGCCAAAATATTTGGACCAAAGTTCACAAGTTTTGAGAAAATCGGGACTATATTTCAAAATTGGATCACCCAATTAATGTTTGGTTTCTGAATTTTGACCCAGAAAATTTTGGTAGCTT
>Ga0056128_1005522_pt1 | contig 15908 bp, 12 predicted proteins | sample WorMetLIZISLAND2_FD_71113 | JGI IMG/M metagenome (GOLD analysis project Ga0056128, IMG submission 71113) | Marine gutless worms symbiont microbial communities from Max Planck institute for Marine Microbiology, Germany - Olavius geniculatus... ...
GTCCGTGGGACAGCGACCAGCTACAACTAGGTTCACAAAGTCTGTCAGAGCGCTGAGAAACTCGGTACCTGCCTCTTGACACATCAGCATATCACGAATATGCTGAGGACGCAAGCCATCCGGTCCCCCAGCTGAACCTGGCGGGAATGAAAGAACAGCTCGACGAACCTCGTCCTCATCCACTGACATACACTGTACAGACTGTGCTGACGGCAGGTTGGACAGACTATCAAAGCCCTATCTAATCCCCCGATTGCCGACCGTTCGATCCTTTCCCCACAAAACAGCGATGGTGCCTGATAATTTAAATAGCCACACGACAGCTGGGCTTATAGTATGTCACATAATTATTTTGATAAAATCATGTTGTGTCGTTACAATGTAGTTATGAAGAAACTGTTGTGAATGAACAAAGCCAGTTCAAAATGTTGCGGATCTGTTGCGAACCTTCGATATTCGATAGACGTGGCCTACTTGTTTCAGATTCGCTGTAGACTTTCGATTTGTTCTACAACATGTTATAGCTCTACAACAAATCGTTTGTGATACAACTGCAAATACAAAGCAGCGGCGTTCGCATGTGCTTGACTTATTTTTACACAGCAGTTGGTGCCGACAGCGGCCGGGGGCGCTATAGCGGCCAGCATGCCACTCAGTCTAAATCTGTCCAAAGCATGGATCTCTCACGTGTGTGTCTATCACTTGTGCCGTCCTACCTGCGCTTAGTTCCAGTGACAGGCATAACACCAGCGATAGAACGATACTCAGCAGCATGCGTGTGCTGCCGCAGACCTTCGACATTGTTGACACACCGGCGAAACGAACTTACGAAAGAACAAAACAAACAGAAAAACAAACCAAAACTTTTCCGACTACGACGACGGAGGCGCCTCTACGCCAGACCGGCGGCGTTCAGCGCAGTGAACGGTAGGCCTATACTTGCCGGCCAGCCGACGGAGTCAGCTGGGAGGCGAGAGCATCTTTACAGGCTGCCTGGCTCGCTTCAGAAACTGGGCGCCTTCATTCGCCATTCCCGGCATTTTATCACCTGGGCAGCTAAGACTGCTGCTGCTGCTGCGGAGTGGCAGAGCGATAACATTGCAGCAACAGACAGCAGTTCGCCGCTAGCTGCAGCGCAAAGGAGCAGGAGCGGTTTCGGGCATATTGTGCAAGTTTGGCCGAACAGGGTCCGCCACAGAAAGGGACCTCACAGGCCAGAAAATGTCGCACAGCAGTGCTATAATTTCTGGACTGCGAGACCTCTTGATGGCGTGCTGCGACATTCAAAAGTTAACTTGGTGCAACACAACATTCTCTGGCCTACGCGGAATCTGTAGTTTGTACGCCGTAATGCGAAATCTGACATTTAGGGGCCTATACGAAGGCCCCACATTTTACTGATATGATGTCAGTTGGGTTCAAATCCGGCCATGCAATGTAGGCCTAGTGGCGCAACTCTATGTTATCTAAAAATGGGGGTTCTGACAAGTGGTCTGAGGGAAAGCCCCGGCTGGGCCCGCGAGCTTGGAACTCGTCCCCCAAAAGCTGAAAAATAATAGCATAAAAATAAATGTCAACTTTTTTGCTGTCATCTTCTATTTTACCGGCCTACTTTAAGCGCTCTTGTTCATCAGCTAACAAATAAGCTTATGCAGTTTCAGACTCCATTTGCCATCACTGCAGCACCCAATCTTTTAACACAGGACGCCGATGGTGTACGATAGATCTTAAAGGACTTGAGAGCATTGGACAGCTGCCCTCCTGGGCAAGAGACAGCGACATTGTAGGTAAAAAATGTAAGCGGGACAGGAAGTTGCAAATTTCCAACAGACAATGCCAATTTCCGACACAGAAGATCACGGGTGCTCAAGGTTTCAATTTTGTTTTTACTTTTTAAACGGGTGTTTACGGCCTCAAATTTTTTCATTTTAGAACGAAAATTTTTCCGACGAAAAATTTAGACAATTTTCCGACAGCTCAAAATTTAGGGTAGACAATTGCCTTTCTCTGCTTGCCCTTTTGACACGATGCAACAGGCAAGAGACGACGGCGACGGTCTTTCGTAAGGTTACGCTCATCATCGCTTGTCGGCGAATCATCGAAAGCTTCCAACACAGTAGGCGCGCGCACTGATGATGTCTGTTCCTCGTCGGTCTCTGTCGTCACAATGCATCAAATCTACGCTAAGTGCACTTTGACTTAGACCGTTTTAGAGCTCGTGTATTTACGACCGCCAGGTTTTTGTCCCGTTCGTGCAAGTGCAACTAGCAGTGCACCCGGTTTTTTTGCTTCCGCTGCTATTACAGGTCCTACTGTTTTAAGACACACTTTTTTGAACTCGAAAGCCTTATGACCATTTCACACCTACGACTTGTTGAGTCGCGTCGGCTTCGTAGGTCTGAATTGGGCATCAAATAGGCCCAAGAATATCTTGCTACGTCAAGTAAGCTTATAAATGATGCAACACTCCATAAAAAGCTCCACGGGACAGAAAATGTTGCGCTGCTGTCTGACAGTTTTCTGGCCTGTGGACCCCTTTTGTGAAGATCCCTGTTCAGCCGAACATGCTAAGCATCCCCAAACCACCTTAGACACATCTGCCGATCGTGTAATTATTGCAATAAAATTAATTGTTGAATGTTGAATATGAAATGCTCCCAAACCTGCAGAATGGTAATACTTGAAATATCTGTCATATATCAGTAAACATCCTATGATAATTTAGCACGGATTTGTTGCCAGCGTCCGTGGCGTGAAGAAGAATAGGCTGTGTAGATCACTGTAGCAGGCGAAGACAATACCACGGACAGGTGAAAGCAATCGCTCATAGACTGAACGGCATCACGGGACGCGGGTCGCCGTTAGGAATGAGGCGTGCGGAGTTTATTTTTATCATCCGCCCCTGCAGAACCTCCGCCGCTGCGCTATTACGTCACAGTCTAAGATCTCTATTTACTCGTCAGTCGTCACTGCAGCAGTTGGCGCATGCAGCAGAGCAGCAGCTGCTGTATCAGACAATGACGTCACCAGACAGCAGCTGTAGTCAGTCTGTTGTAACCCCGCTGTCCTAATGGCAGTGGTCTGTTTCGTCGTGGCAGGGGAACAGAGGCAATTGCTCCCTGGAGCAATTGCCCTTTTACAATGTGGGCTGTCAAAAATTGTTGAAAAATCTGCTTGTCGGAAAACTGCCGTCCGAAAATGCAGAATTTTGGGCCAGAAATCCCAATTCGGGGCAAATTTGGTGGCAAAGATAAAATTTTGCACACCCTGTCAAAAATTTGCAGTGTTTGTCTGACACTTGTGACTTCCAGCTCATGGCAGAAGGTGTCGTGGCAAGGGGAAAGCAATTGCCGCCGCTCTGAATTTTAGTCTTTCGGAATTTTTTAGGCAAAGGCGCTTTGGCGCAAGCGATTTCGCCTACAGCTACACATTTCTCTGTAGCGAGGTCTGTCATCTGCCTGCGTGTCTGTCGTCTGTCACATTCGTCACGCCACTCGCGTCGTCGACCAAGTTCGTCAATGCGACCAACAATGTCACCGCTAGGCTAAACCCGAATAGCCGACCCCCCCAATGTAACTTCAGCAAAAATGCATCAAAATCCGTTCACAAAACTTTTAGTAATCTTGGTAGACGAGCAGAAAAGAACAACATACACATTCAAAAAAGCAACAACTTTCTTCCGGCGAATGTACTACGCAACTACATCTTCCCATTGTACTGCAACATTGAGTCACTTTTACTATTGCTTTTCTCATTTAATGTATAGTTTTTTTACAATAATACATGCAAATCAAACAGGGAAACAAAAGACGAATACTTGACATGTGGGTTGCATTGGGTTAACCGACTTAAAAACCTGCTGAAACACACTTAACTAAAACAGCCAAACTTAGTCCAATAATCCAATAATTAGTTTCCTGTTTTACAAGTAATGAAACAATTAACTGCGGAATTTGTGGTTAAGTTTTTGAATTTTAAACTCACGAATTTGAAATTTTGTTGTTTATTCTGTGCTCTGGAAAATAAATAAAAACTCAGATGAAACAAACAACAGACGTTTCAGCTAAGATTTAAGTTTGGCCTTTTAAACAAACTAAAAAAACAAAACCAAATAAAAGCTCCCCTCCAGAAAAATTAATAAAACCCATGGTGTTGGGCGTTTTTAAAAAAAGGTTTTTCCGTCCCGTCTTCTGTTTAAGAATACGCCTTTCAGAGATACAGACAGACAGACAGCACGAGCGCTCGTTGTTGTCTTTGTTGCCGCAGGACGGTTCGTAAAGCACTTGGTGAATTCGGACATTATTTTTGCCTACTGCTGTTGCATGCCGGCGGCCTTTGCCTTGGCGAACGTATGCTGCCTGCATCGTCACACAAACATCGCACATCATGGTGGAAAACCGGTTTTAAAAACCTAGATTTTTATGTTTAGAAACCGGGAGAAACCTTTAAAATTTAAATTTTGGGTGCTAACGTTTTTATTAATTGTTTAATTTATAATACAAATCAAATTTGTGCATTATGTTTTCATTGAGTTTTTTGAGTACTGGCGTCAAATCGTTCACTCAACGAAAAACGGCGTGATCCGATAACATGCCAAAAAATGTAAAAGACAGTTCACTTTTTCTTCTTTTTTCTTTTTCGTCGAGAAAATGACCATACGTCTTCGTTGGTCTTCGTTGCCGCAAGACGGTTCCTGGAGCACTCGGTGAATTCGGACATTTAGCCTACTGCTGCTGCATGCCGGCGGCGATCATGGCCATCGCTTCGTGAAATTGTATGTTTCTTGTGTGGGTCTTTATATTCTCCATCCATTTCTTTGGCCGCCTTCCTTGATTTCTTTTTTCTCCCGATTATAGAGCAGTCGTTCACTTCCCATCCTTGAGACATGCCCGAACCCGAAGCACGTCGGTCAGTTTTTGTTGTGATATTCTCTCAAATCTGAGCCAATGTTTTTTCTGGTGTAGAGTGTTTCGTACCGTTTGGTTTTTCATTAAAACTCCTAGACACATTTTTAGAAAAATAAATCTGGCTGAACGGATTAGCTGAATTTTGTCGCAAACAAAAATTTTCGGCTAAGTTACGGCTATTTTTCGGCTGAAATGCAGCTACAACACTAATTTTTCAACGCACATAAAAAATTCCATGTGCATGCTGCCGTAGCTTTAAATTCGTCAACGAGTAAATGTTCAGTTTAGACTTCTGAAGAGTAGTCCATAATGTCATGGCAGCTGAGACGCGTCGGCGTCGTCGGAGTGAATTGGGTATAAAAGGCGGACCAAACCGATGCATGGCCGAAGGTTGACCGATTTTTTTTGCGGCGGCTAATGAATTTAAGAAATTCGGATTTTCGGCGGCGGCGAAAATTTCGGCGGATCCGGATATTCGGCGGCGGTTAGGAAGTCTATTTCTCATCTCGTCACGTATCGACACCCGTAACAGTAAACAGTCAAACTGTGAACTGACCAGTTGGCTTCGTAGATGTTGTCACGCAGTGTCTGGTCCTCAAGTATGTAGGGTTCAACGTTCGACAGCCAGACCAGCTCGTTCGCGTCGAGTTTGTGGAAATTGACGCACCTGCCGATCACCTGACCCACGTGACCGGCACGTGACTTCCGGTCTGCATTGATCCACCGTAGCCCCGCTTCCACCACGTCACGCTCGCTGTACAGCCAATTAGAAGACCGATCGATCAGTCAATCAATCAGCCAATCACGAGCGTCCACCCCCCCCAGCGCCAGGAAACAACCTTCCTTCAAGTCGCATCAACTTCACTAATACAGGCTAGGCTTTGTCTGTAGTTTAAGTGTCCATAGGCACCGACAAAATAATGCAGACTTTGTGCAAAACCGTTTAAATCGACTTATATGACCTGATCGATAAACCAACTTTTTGCTTGAAAGCGTTTCAGCCCGCTGCACACTACACGCTCGAACGGATCTGAGGAAACGTTGTAAGCCACGGCCGCAAACACATGTTGATGCATTTTAGGCTTTCAAAACGCAACTTGTGGGAACACATTTCCAACATTTTGGGGGAAGGTTTTAACCAATCAAATGCAATTATCCCTTTTCCTTTTAAAACGGTAATAAAAAGCACTGTAAGCTCCCCGAGCGGGTCGGAGGGAAAGTCCAGTAGCAAACCCATTTTTATTGATGCAAGATTCTCAAAACGCATCTCGTTTCGATAGATTTTCAACATTTTTTGGGGGGAGGGCGTTTAAACCAACGACTAAACACCAGCAAACATCCCCCGCTTTCACTATTTTTTACTAACTAAGCAACTAAAACAGTAGTTCTTTGATGAACGAAAAAAAGCACAAGTACGCTTATCTAACCCTGACTTTGACCTATATCTCGCGGACCTAGTAACCTAGTTTTCATTATACAGACCTGTTGACCTGAAGGTCGTCCCTAGACAAGAATCGGCAGACCCCGGCGACTGACAGATGTAAAAACGGTCTGCTGCGTACGACATCCAGGAAGTTAGCTGCCAGCTGCTGCCACTACAACAAACAACAACAACTATTACTACTACTAATACTACTACTACGACAACAAGTGCATCAGAATAAAAATAGGGTGGATTTTTAGCCCGTCTGGGGAATTGAGAGAATTTAAACTATACTCGTACATTACCTACCCAAAATAAAAGAAATCGTCAATAGCCACTTATTTGTCAAACACGTTTAGATATGTATTAATTCATCAGCTTTTTGGCAGCCGTTGCAAAATGGGGTTTGTTCATCGGCATCAAATGTTGTATTTCTGGAAAAAAAAATTTTCAACAAAGACATTTTAACATGTTAAAATTTTGGAAGGAGGGGGGCAACTGCTCCGTCCTTTCTGACGCCTGCCACTAACCCTAGAGTCTAATAGGGCGAGGTCGTTCAGTCTAATATCAACTCAGCCTTCTACGCTCAGTGGAATGCCTAAAGTGACTATTCCTGGTGGCTTGGTGGTGTAACGCTAAGGTGTCAGACTTACGATCGAGAGGTCGCGGGTTTGATTCTCAGTTGGGTCGCTATAAATTAGTCACTGCTAAGATAAATGACTTGCATATCGGCATATCATCAACCACCAATATCAAATCAGCCTTTCATGTCTCCGAGGTAGGTAAATCGAGTACCGGTATGTCTCGTTAGGAAAAGCCGGGCGAGTTCACCTGTGTCAAGTGGCAGCTAACACAGTGAAATCCCATATGGCAGGTGACGCTCCGTAGCTCTGAGATAAGTTTCGCATAAGGAGTTATACACAATCTTTAACCATTAATCTTTGACTAACCCTGGAGTCTAGCAGGGCGAGATCGTTGAGTCCAATGTCCGAGGCGTCGCTGACGATCTGAAGCACTCGGTCCAACGGGCACTTGTCGATGACGTCACAGCACTGACCAGTCACCGAGCTGATACCCAGCTTGTCAGACGCCACCATCAGCTCCACCACATTACCTGCCGTTATCTGAATACCTGCAACGCATATTAGTATTATAATTATAATTATCATTGTAATTTTAAGCGAAATTCCAGGTAGCCCAATTCCAATTCCAGGCCAAATATATACGCGCCCTACGTCAACGTCACGCACAGTCAGACGGACGAAAAGACAGACTGACATTATACTCTGGCATGACTCATCCATGCAATAGCATGACGAGGGTTAAAAAATCGCGATTAAAAAAAGAAGTTAAACACAATTTTATTATAAGTTACAGAATACATAAAAATCTTTTCAAAACTTTCAAAACAAGTGGAAATTTGAATTTCTCATTTCTACAAAAAAACTTTAAAAACCAATTTCGCGTTTGTAATACGAACAACTGACTGATTGATTCGTTAATTGGCAGACGACATACAGACAAACTGATCGACAAGTTTCTGCATACATTACGTACGTCCGGTGTACATAAACTCGAGCAGTGTATGCATCGTCTCAGCGGTCATGTTGGTCGTGCGACAGATCTCATCCAAATAGACCACTTCACCGACACACCAGTGGCCGGCGTTCAATATCTGATCACTCAGCCACGTACTGTAACACGTCACCTGAATATTAACAAACCAACGACCTAGCAAGTATTTTTCTTTCTTCATCCTTTTTCGTTCTTTTTCACCCTTTCTGGTTCTGCTTCCGACGGCGTCGTGGCAGGAAGGGGCGAAAAGAAACAGAGAAAGTTTATTTTCCATAACAAAACAAACACAATAACTAAACATAAGCTGGTAATGCAGGAGGGTTGCCAGAAGGGCATACACCCATCAAATGCTGGCCACTCATTGTCACAATATATTGCTGACATTATTATACAAAAAAAACACAAAAAACACAAAAAAACACAAAAATTCAGTGCATGCACACACAATTGCCCCTAAGTTTAAGGCTTTCCGAAAATCGTCGGAAAATCTTTTTCTCGTCGAAAAATATTTGTTCGTTTAAAAATGCAAAATGTGGGGCCGTAAACCACCCATCGTCAAAATATTTAAAGGGTAAAGTTTTAAGCACACATAATCTCTCTTCGTTGGAATTTTGCAGCTTTCTATCGAAAAAATTTCAACTTCCGATCTGCCCCCCCCCTACTTAATAATCTACGCCGCTGCTTGATGTTTTTTATCGCACTTTTTATTCCTTTTTGGTGCTTTGGTGGCAATTGAACGATTGGACGTTAAACTTGTGATCAAAAGGTCGTTGGTTCGATTTTCTGTCGGCTTGCTATTGAGTGGTATCCGACAGACAGCTGCAAATTTCCGACACAACAGAAGAAATAGAATTTAAAATCTTATCCCCCAAATGTTTTTATGCAAGAAAAATGTACGACAAAATATTTTTTCGACAGACCAAAGTTTAGCGCAAGGGCAACAGCAACAATTCCCTTTCCTTTGCCCCTTGTCACGACACCATTATATAGACTTGGAACGTACTACCGGACAACGTGACCACTGCCAGGACATTATCCAGTTTTCGTCAGCAAAATAATAAAAACTTACCTGTTTAAAAAGTTTTTTTTCTAATTTTTTCCTGCACTGGATTCCACCTGTATTCCACCACTAGTCGACCTAGCAATAGTTTGTATTACACAGGCTGATTGATTGATTGGCAAAAATATGAATATGTAACAGCTCACTGACCACTGTACGATGAGCTCGAAAACGACACGGTCCTGCTCCTCCTCTAGTAGTATTTCTGTTGTTGTTGTTGTTGTTATTGTTGTTGTTGTTGACGGAGCTGGTGCTCGTGATCTGCAGGCAGATGTCGGTAAACTGATCCCGCAAATACCTGTGTGGTTCAAATACAATGCATCATCGTTATCGTTGTCGTTGTCGTAGTCGTCGCACGTCGTCGTTACAGTCATTTAGTTGTCGTCATCGTCGTCGTCGTTGTTGTCGTGATTATTATCGTCATCATGATCGTGACAAACTGAAACCGGCGTGTAATTTTATATTCATTCCATGACTTTTTTTGTTTTCCTATCTCTCACCACAGTGTCTTCGTGTTATAACCGCTCGTAGTCTAATTTAACACAGTCAAGCGTGGCGACTGAAACGCGTCTCGTTTGGGTTTCTTAACGCGCGTATACAAAACGTAGCAAATAACGTGAACCGAAATCTCAGCTCGCTTTAGTTGTATGTAAGTTAAGTTTATATCGTTCGCTGAGTACGCGCCTTCAGTCCGTGTTTACTCACAAATCGTGAAGATATCGTCCGAGTTTGATGAAGTGTTCGCTGACGGAAATGTAGCTGCCATTGTCCACGCGGCGACGCGCACCACTTGTCTCTGACGCAGCTGCAACGCACAGCAAAATGAAGTGCGAACATCAGACTTTATCTACAGTGTGCCCAAGGTGGCTTGATAGGGTAACGGTTAAGACGTTGGGCGTACGATCAAGAGGTCATTGGTTCGATTTCCAGTCAGGTCGTTATTAAATAAATGAGTAGTAGTTACTGGACAGGTAAGCCATCTCGGTATATCACCAACGCCACAGTCAACTCAGTCTTATAACCTTCCGGAGTAGGTAAATCGAGTACCGGCCTGTCTGGCTGGAGTTAAGACGGGGCACGTTCACCCGGGAGCTAACACTGCATATGGCAGGTGACGCTTTGTAGCCACCAGCAGCGTTGCGAGTTAAAAAGCAGGCGGGATGGAAAGTTGCAATTTTCCGACAGAAAAAAACTATAAGTGTTTAAAATTTTAATTTTGTCCCTGAATGATTTTAGAAAGGGGGTTCTTGCAGCTCCAAATTTTGCATTTTCCGAACCCAAATTTTAAGCGGCATATTGTTTTAACCGTCGTCATCTCCGCCATTGTGCAGTGTAAAGTTCATAAAAAAAACATGAAGACATGAACTCGAGCTGAGCCGTCGATGGCAAAATTATTATATTTCGGCCCTTGAAGTTTCAGAGACACACGTGAGCGACTGTGACTCTATGTCAATTTGCCTTCACAGTCCGCCTAAAAATAAATTTGGATGGACTCCGTTAGGTTACAGTCCTGTAGGCCTATGCTGTTGTTCTGACCGTAATCGCGAGGACAACATACAACATGACTAAGATCAAAATTAACATCCAAATTACCGTCGTCGTCGCGGCTGTTGTGTAGTGCAAAGTTCTCCGGTGCAGACTTGGACTCGAGCTGACCAGTCGACGGGCGACGCTGAGCGCCGGAGCCGTCGTGGCGCTGTTTGTCGCCGGCCGAGAGTAGACCGGCTTCGGTCAACAACTGCGTCAACGCGGCCCCGCGCCCAGGCCTCAGTCCCGGCCGAGCCCAGCGCGAGCCCAAAGGAGGTTTCCACGGGTGGAGCTCGACGTCGAGCACGTCGAATTTACCGTTCGGTTTGACAACCGCCACCGCTATGATCTTCACGTAACGCGCCTTCACGCAAGCATACAAACAAACAATTACTAAACCAGCAGTCGTATAGTACACCATAAATAAAAAAACGTTTTATAAAAATATAAAAAAACGTTTAAAAAACGTAAAAAGGGGCAAGAATAAAAAACGCATAAAACGTTGCATAAAAAGTTGAGTTTAATTTGTTTAACTTTTTTTATAATGCTAATGCTGTAAGTGCAGTGTAGCTAGAGCTATAGAGTAACAGAGATAACTTTAGGACCTATTTAAATTCAATTCAACTATCAGGTCATAATACCAATTATCGCTGGACTAACTATGTCAATTAACTACCACCACTTTTCGTCCTGTGGTTTTAAAAGTGCTTCTAAAGTTATTGGTAAACTTTTTAGTAAACGTTTAGTAAAAATATAGAAACGTGACAAAAATAAAATTAACGTTAAAAACGTTTTTACATCTATGTAATACACGAGTCCGGCACTGCAGGACTGAAATCGGACTCCACTTTTAATTTTTCAGGACTTCACTCAAACAAGAACTTTCGTGACACGGACTCGAACTACATCGTTCGTTGCAATCAAATTATTAGGCGAAATCGCTCCAAAAGTGCAAAAGATTTCGCTTATTCCTACACATTTGTCTATAGCATGGTCGGTCTCTCTGTCTGTTTGCCATCTATTCGACACATTTGCGCTCCTGCTTAAACCGTTTGACGAATTTAAATGCATATGAGAGGCAGGCCTACACTTGTGAGGTGCCGTAATAACTATTGTCAGATGAGGCTTCTAACCACCGAATCAAGGGAAATTTGAGGATTAAACCCTTAGCAATGCAATTGCTAGTTCTATGCTGTCAGCTGGCGAAAACAATGAAGAGCGATTCTGCCTTACGCGAAATTATTTTGATCCTTGTTTTTAGTTATGTTTTTCCGTCGCAGGCTCGCACTAATCCTGGCTACGTCATTAAATAGGATGAATGATTATTGATTATAAGATGATAACCTCGACGCCTGAAGCTGATGATTCGGCTGTCGATGTCGCCTCTTCACCACCGCCGCTGACACCTACAACCATGCACAGTCCTGAAGTTAGAACATTAATGCTGTCTGTAGCTTCTAGTGGTAACCTATCGCAGAGCTAAGGAGCGTCACCTGCCATATGAAATCACACAGTGTTACACGTCACCTGATTTAGGTAGATGCGCTTGTCTTAATTTAATTGGTAACTCCAGCCGGGCAACCTAGTACTTAATTTCCCTACGCCAGAGGGATGAAAGGCTGAGTTGACCTTCGTGGTTGGTTATATACCGAGATAGTTTACCTGTTCGCAGAAAGTCACTTATCCGAGCAATAAGCATGCGCTTGATAGCGACCCGACCGGTTGTCGAACCCAAGACATGTTGATCGTAAGTTCAAGGTCCTAACTGTTACGCCACCAAGCGATCAGACAGTCAGTTAGTTAGTCTTGAATCTATCAAGCGTCATACGTTCACTTGTCGTAGTTGTCCGGGAGCTGGATGTTGTAATGGAGCGAGTCTTTGTCGTGTCGCTCCTCGCCGACGTGTTGTAGTTGTCGCGACTGTGTCGTCGTCGTTGTTGTCGTTGCCGTCTCCCCGAGTCTGCGCGATGTCGTCGTTGTCGCGGTGTCTCCGGTGAATAATCTTCTTCTTCAGTCTGTTCGCTGCTGCTGCTGCTGCTCGACGTTTTCTCTGTCTCATCTCCACGATGTCTTCGTGACGCCCTGTGTCAGTGAGTAAATCAATTTATAAAGTACAGCCCAAAATGCGCAAGCACCGGGTATGCTTTTGCTTTTGCGGCCTAAACTTATCAAGTATTGTTACGTTAGTACACGTTTGTGTGTTTTGGAAAATAAACTCTCTCGCCTTTTCTCGCTCTTTCTCTTGCTCTCTGGGCGGCCGGGGCTAGGTCTCGGACCCCGGTGGGAGAGCTTATAGCGTTTTTCTAAACCATTACTTAAATTTCTCTGCAAAAACAAGTGCGAAAAAAAACGAAAACAGCAAATGAAAGAAAGAAAAAAGAAATGGTTGGTGAAAGCTCGGTTGTTTTCTGCGCTGAGAAAAAATGAGCAGACGCCCGTGATTTTAAACGTACGAATAGTAAGAAATGTCCGTGCTGCTATTTTAGTCACAAAATAAAAGTTTAACAAAATTTAGTTGCCTTTTGTCCCTACTTTATCGCTAAATTGCAACCGGAAGCACATAAGTCATCAAGCACTTTATCTCTTTTGCTTTGCAGTAGCATTATCAGCATCAGTATTATCAGTTTGTGCATGTGTTTTATATTGTTTAATTACTATTAATATTATCATCATCATCATTATTATTATCTTTTTTTTATATGTAGGCTAGTACTTCATAGTTTATGTAGTAGACTGTAGCCCTATAGCATTATTACTATTGTCTCCTATATGGACCTTGATGTCTGAAATAAACATGTTTGATTTGATTTGATTTGATTTGATAAATTTATTTACGCCTTTAATGCGTTCCTTCTAGCTACGATGTAGGTTGTCATAAGACCGACCGTCTATTGCTGTCATATCGCTGGTCGCGGCGCTGTGAAAAGGCGTGTCGGAGCGAGTGACGAAGCTGACGTGGGGTCAAGTTGTTAGCAGACGCGTTCACGGAGGACAAATAAGTCGTCGTCGTCGTCGTCGCTGTAGTCTTCGATGTACTCGCGCCGCCGCTGACGCTGCTCCGGCTGCTGCTGCCGTGGCTGGTGGAACTACTTCCAGGCGTCGAACTGTTCTGAGACGATCCATCCCTGCTGTTGCTGCTGCTGCTGTTCATTGTTTTGTTCGTTAAGAGACAAAACAGCACGCACACACACACACGGTGAGCGGTAGTGACAGGACAACAAGACAGTACATTGTACTAATAGTTGCCATTTAGAAAGGCTGAAAAAAACACAAAATCTGCGACTCAGTCATTCCATATAGTAAGGCAAATTTCGGAAAACACAACATATACTCGTACAGAAACAGGAAAAAATCATATATTTCAATAGTGCGTCTGAACGTCGGTAGTTAACAAAATCGACGCCAGGGGATGCCAGACTGAACAAAAAAGTGACAATTGGGATAATTTTGGTAGCCGTTAGCGCTCTAAAATTAGGCCTTAGCATTTTGCTTGCTACTTTTTTGGCTCCTTTTTAAATCATTGATTTTTGTTGGAATAAGCCTACATATAAAAAGACGGGTTATATTTCGACAACGTTGAGAGACATGACTTCCAAAAAACCTGGCAACACTTATCAACGGTATCGCACAGTAACGTAGACTGTTCCAAATATTGACAACAAGCTCGAGCGACAAAAAATGCAGACCTGGTGTACGAGTACGACTTGGTGCTGTTGTTGTATGGGTCGCTGTCGTCGTACCCCGCAGATTTGGAGTCGTACGAGTACGAGTAGCTGCCGTACGTCGACGAACTACACCGCGGCGTGTTACTGATCACGTCAATCAATCGATCAATGAACCGATCCACCGATCACGAAACAATCAATCACTGAATTTTGTATAGCGCCTCCCACACATTTTTAAACGGCAACCATTAACAGTTAAAAACACTAGGCATAAACAAAATAACAAATCCTTAGTAGTAAAATCAAAAAAGTTGTATTATGAAGTCTAAAATCTGTAGGCGACGCTGAATAAATTTTTAAAGATTATGTTTTAAAGTCGGGTATGTAATAGTGTGGTTACTTATGCAATGTTGAATCGGCGTCGCTATCGTTCATTGTAGGCTATTTATCCGGCCAATTTATCCGGCCGCCGGATAAATAGTCACCACGTAACTTCAAACTTACAGAAACCCCAGAGTCCACGAAGTTGGGCCTTATAAAAACTTGGGTTTAACCCCAAAATCCTGAGCCCAATAGAACCTGATCAACTGCAATTTTTAAACTTTTAGCTGTACAAAATCCACGTAAAAACCTGGAAAAGTAATCGTGTTCGCTGTCGCCCGGATGGCTGAAGCTGTCGTCAGCCAGTGGCGGTGGTGGTGGCCCAGTAGCGGCATAGATCAGCTGAGGGTCTCGACTGAGACTGTCGTCCATGTAGTATCCCACCGCTGCAGGTCCGCAAGGAATATGTCGTGGATTCTCGTCCACAATAAACTCGTTGTTTGGCGTTTTCTGGTACCCCTGTGAACGAATTTCAATAAAGCTTTATGGACGAATATGAATGACCCAACACCAAAATTGAAACAAAAAAAATTGTTAAGTTGTTTGGCGAAAAAGACGCTAAAAAGTGTAAGTTTACGTTACAAAATAATCAGTGGCCTCGTAGCAGAAAAAAACTAGAAATTTCGGGCAAAGCCCAACGTGAGTCCGCCCGGCGCCCTAAGTCCGATTGGGGGAAATTAGGGGGGGTAAAGAGGGGTGAGAATTTCCCCGGCATCAAAGTCACGTGGCCCGAACTCAAATGCATTGGCATACGCCGAACGCGCTTCGTCGACTTAGAGTAGGTCAACATTAGCGCTTATAACTTGGTTCGTAGTGGATGGAATTTCACAAATTTTTTTGTTCAACGCAGAAAGGATCGCTCTCGTCAACGCCGTTTAGATTATGTCGTTATCTTCATCGGTTCCGGAGATATTTGCGCTCAAACTCGAAAGTTGTCGTAAATCGCACCGATTTTTGAACGTTTTTTTGCCCTCCCAAATTTTAAGGGGGGCGGTGCCCCCAAATTTCGTACTTGCGTTAATACTCCAACCTAGAGCCACGTCAAGTGCCAAAGTTTCGTCGGGCTACACCCCTAACTCCGAAGTTATAAGCGTTAATTTATTGCATTTTAAGCCAATTTTGACCCCCCTTTGAAAAAAGTTGTAAGGGGGGATCCTGTCCCTGGTGGGGGGTGCGCTAGTAAGACTTGGTCATTCTCTAGCGCGTGTAAAAATTTGGGGGCGCAGCACCCCCTAGGGGCCGAAATATGGTCTTCCGAAAATTGCGCTTTAAGGGGATACGATTTCACATCTAAATCTCCAAGGTCACTGGACCAAACTTCACCGTACTTGTTTCGCCTAACGCAGGAGGAATCGCCATACACGGAATGA
>Ga0056128_1005523_pt1 | contig 15906 bp, 16 predicted proteins | sample WorMetLIZISLAND2_FD_71113 | JGI IMG/M metagenome (GOLD analysis project Ga0056128, IMG submission 71113) | Marine gutless worms symbiont microbial communities from Max Planck institute for Marine Microbiology, Germany - Olavius geniculatus... ...
GAGCAGTGCAACGCAAGATTTATGCAGTCAAAAAGCATACTCATCCGACATTAAAAAGGGGTCACCACTGCACACTTTGTGATACGTCTTCAAGGAATAACAGCCAGTTACAAGAAGTTACTTCAAACACTTACTGATGATAGCCTAGCATAGTTGTAGCACGCCTTCCGGATTCTACTTCGTTCGGCACGTAAAGTGTCGCCACTGTAACTGCCATGTTAAAGGTAGTGCCGCACTTTCCGTAAATAATCGTTTTTGTCGCTTCGCATCATGATTCTGCAAAATGTAACAACGAAGCAAAGTAATAACTGAGCCCTCAGCCACACATCACTTTACACTGTTCGACCATAAATATGGGACTAGTAATATGCCTATAGTATTTTTGTCTCAGCTTTCGCTGGTTCTCATTGCACCTACCCACGGAGGGATGGCCAGGCTGAGTTGGCCTAAATGGCTGGTTACATGCCAAGATGGTTACCATAGGTTAACATAAGTCTGTACCGTAGCTATAGGCTATAGTTAATCATAATTGTATTAGCCATTCAAATTGAACCCACACCACTAATTTGTTCTTCTCATTAAAACAAAACACATATTTCAACCACACTACACAGTACAAGGTATCTGCCATCGCGACAGTAGCAAGTTTCACGGCCCGCGGTAGAAGCGGTACAGAGGGTGGAGGTGGGACCACAGAACTGTGGACGGCCGTGGAACACTACGGTAAGTAAGGTAAGACTCCGTGTGGAAAAACCTGGTAGTAGTACGTACGTTGTGTTGTAGGATATCTGCGAATATCCATCGCTTATTTTCGTTGGTCTTTAGTCTTCGCCCCTACCGGGACTGTCATCTAAGGTTCCCCTTTATTTACGAAACGCATTTTTCAAGAACACTTTACAGGCAAGGGCCCACCACTCTACATGGGTAACAGGTTTTCCGCCGCGTTGGGAAACGCCGACCCATGGAAAAGAGATCTGGATAACGATTCCGACCGACTTGAGGAGAAGGCCAAGGTGGTTTACAGATGCACCAGACACATTTTACCCACACCTGCAATATCATGCACACAAAACACCCATGTGACACTGACCTACAACGACATACAAGTTGAAGTTACGATGCCACTGCAGACGATGGTAAAAAGCGGATCGGCGGATGTGCGGATCTACGGATGTCGCAACAGGACTTGTTAGGAACAGGGTTAAAATTAGGGTCAAGATTACGGTTAGGGATAGTGTTTAAGGCAGTGATTTTTAACCGAGGTTCCGCGAAACCCCAGGGTTCCACGAGCATATGTTAAGGGTTCCGCTGCTCGTCAGTAAAAAAAATAATTAGAAAGGCACTCGGAAAGCGCAGACCTTCGCCAAGCATATTGATTTGACAGAACACTGTAGTGCCCCATTTAAAGCAATGTTAACGGAAACTTCAAAGTAAACCAGAATCCATTATTCTTTTCGGATTACCACCAAAATTAAATCACTTTTAGTTTTTGCCATTCCCGACATTCGCTAAAAAATTTCAGAAAAATCTTTTAATAATTCGGTGCTACTACAACAACTTCTACTACAACACTCTGCCATGCTCGCCTTGCTACTGCTACAACAACTACAACACTATGCCATGCTCGCTCTGCTACTACTACAATTTCTACTACAACAACTACAACACTGGTATACGATGCCATGCCCCCGTGCTACTACTACAGCTTTTACTACAACAACTACAATACTATGCCATGTCCTGCCATGCCTGCCGTGCTACTACTGTGTTACTACTACAACAATTAGAACACTCTGATATGCTCGCCTTGCTACTACTACACTACTACGATAACTACAACACTGTGCCATGCCATGTCATGCCTGCAGTGTTATTACTACACTACTACTACAACAACTACAACACTCTGGCATGCCCGCCATGCAACTACTACAACAATTACTACATTGCACTTTTTCTCAAATACAGCTGTTAGTTTCAGACAGAGGAATGTACAGCTATTAAAGGTGCATCTTGTGGCCCAGAATTTAATTTTTTGAAAAAAAAATTATGTACTGAAATTAAAGTAACACTTGAGACTCGATAAATTTTAAGTCTTTTAGAAGTCTTAACTCTAAGATTTTCAATTTCAAATTTGTATGTTGTTTTATGAGTAATTTTTAAGTTTTGAAAATGGATACATATTTTGAACAACTTTGAAAGATGTGTGGCCATCGTGATATTGAGTGAAATAATGTTGCCAGATATGACTCTGTGTTGTAGAAGTCGACGCACGAGACGAAAAAAGCCATCAACGACATCAGCGACAACTCGTCGTCGACAGACCGACAAACGTCGTTACGGACGTTCTGCTGCAACAACTCCGCCGTCGTCACGCCTCCCCTCTGTGACTTCTCCGTCTTCACGGCCGACTAAGCAGCGCCGTTGTTCTGCCGCCATGCAGGCTTCAGCTAGTAGGCGGCACTATACCAGCCATGTCTTATCAATACAAGCCCGTAAGCGACATACGTACAGGGATCCTGTTTACGGGGCTGCGTGGAACGAAAGGATGCGCGCCAAGTATGCCGACGCAGCGTACCGGGCAGTCTGGAGAGAGAAGATGCGTGCCAAGATGAGACAGACGATGCCACATAGAATGCGAGTGAATCGGGCCAATCCGAAGTTCAGGGCTACTGAGAGACGAAAGCTGCAACAGAGTCGTCACCTAAAACGTGTTAGCGATCCGGTGGCAGATTTCACTCAGCATATACAGGAGGGTCCGATCTGCACCTGCATCTCGTGCCATCGACATCTGTACAGGCAGATGGTGATCAAGTTAAACCTGTCACGCTATAAGTCGGGAGAGTCGTCAACTGCTCTCTGCGATGCTGGCGGCGTTCAACAGCAAGAAAGACGATTAATTGTACATCTGCTGTACCTGTCAGACTTACGTCAGACGTAACCAAGTGCCACGTCAGGCTGCCATCAATGGTCTCAAACTCAATGACACGCCCAAGCAGCTGCATCTCACTGAACTGGAATGTGCGCTCATTGCTTAGCGCGTCCCATTCATGAAAGTTTTTGCTTTGCCGAGGGGTCGACAACGGGCGATTTGAAGTGCTGTGGTGAACGTCCCGTCTAACATCTCGTCCACGACAACTGTTTTTCCTCTAACACCAGCACAGGCCGGCATCATTCGCATCAAACTGAAACGGCGTCTACGTTACAAGGGCTACGTGATGCATCAGTTTGTACGTCCGGATGCCATTCTCAGTGCTGTCCGATGGCTGGTGCAGAACAACCAGTTGTACTGTGGACTGGACGTCGATGGGGACTGGCACAAGTCATGCATGGAGGAAGACCCAGAGGCATGGAACAGCATGACGGGCGGAGTGACGCAGCCTGCTAAGCATCTTAGTGACGTCAAGCCCTGCAGCAAGTCCGGCGATACTGAACCCTCGCACAGGACAGCCTTCCGATTCCGGCAGCGACAACGACCGTGATGTCGTCATGGAGAAAGTCCGGGGTCTGAGCTTCAGCACCTGTCTGCAGCCGACGGATCCGCAGTATACAGCAACGGCACTCTGTGTGGCTCCGGCTGAAGGACAGCATCCACTGGACTTCATGCTTGACTTTTCTTGTCAAGCGCTCACATTTCCGGCCAAGTTTTCCTTTGGCGTCAGCACATTCACTGACGAACGCGATGTACCGATCACGGTGAAGAAGTACTTCATTCACCGTCTTTTGAATTGGGACAAGCGCTTCGCCAGTGATGCGAGTTATCCCTTTTTTGCTCAATACATCTGCGAGATGAAGCAGATAAAAAATAATATCACCGTCGTTAGGCGGAAGACTGCTGGTCGAATGTCGGGAAGTGTCTTCTCGGACGAAGAACAGCTACGGCAGCTGATGAAGAATGACAACGCGTATCAGTTCCTACAGAACGTTCGCGGCAGTCCAGCGTACTTCCAGCGCGCCGTACGGGAACTGATTGCAATGGTCGCTCAGCTTGGCTGTCCTCAATTTTTTCTGACTCTGTCGTCTGCGGATATGTCGTGGCCTGAGCTGTTCCGGATCATCGGTCAGCAGAGTGGACGCTCGATGACAGATGATGACATAGCGGCACTCAGCTATAACGAAAAGTCATCGATGCTCCGCAACGATCCCGTCTTGGCGGCTCGACTCTTTGACCATCGGCTGAAGGCATTCTTCAAAGATGTTCTTGTTGGTGCGTCCGCACTCGGTCCTGTCAGGCACTACTTCTACAGGACCGAGTTCCAAATGCATGGCAGTCCACGTGCACACTGCTTGCTTTCGACAGCTGATGGTCCAGACATGTCGAAAGCTACGGCGGAGGAAATCGAGCAGTACTTCGGGACCAAAGTTTCCGGCCAGCTACCGTCCGCTGAAGATCCACTCCATGCTCTCGTCGACCGTGTTCAGCGTCACACGCACTCGGTTGCATGTCGCAAGGGCAAGGATAAACATTGCCGATTTTCCTTTCCCCGTCCACCATCGGAGAGGACGATACTGGCAACGCTACCCAACGACAGCGTGGTGCTGGAGCTTCACCATATGTACGCAGAGGTAAATGCAGCGATTATGAAGCGTGTGCGTGACGTACTCATAAACAGCGAGGATTGTAGTTCGATGACTTTGGACGACGTTCTCCAAGAAGCCAATATTACAAGTGAGGGATATCACAACGCATTGGCAATGAGTTTCTCGGGTCGCCATCTGGTGCTACAGCGACGTCCATGCGACGTGTAAATAAATAACTACAATCCGACCTGCTTGGCAGCGTGGAAGGCGAACATGGATGTACAGGCAGTGTTAAATGTCTATGCCTGTATCATGTATATCGTGGCGTACGTCACAAAGGATGAACGTGAGATGGGCGAAGTACTACTTTCGGCGAAAAAGGAATATTCGGACCAAGACATTCGGACTCAAATGAAGAAGATTGGGTCGGTCTTTCTAACCCACCGAGAGGTCAGCGCGCAGGAAGCTGTCTTCCGTCCGCTGGGGCTTACAATGTTGTTTTGCACCGTTATATTGGCCGACCAAGGAAACCGTACCCGGAGGAAACCAAAAATTACGACTATATCTTATACACAGCCAAAGTTATGACCATTTAAACAATTGTTTAATTTTTCTCATAGGCATTATTGTAATTGCCCATTTTTTGAAAAATAGGTTAAAATGTTGAATTTAAATTTTGTAGCCCCCAAAAGACACTTTCTTGCGCGAAACCGCGTCATATGAGCCATCGCGCGTTAAATTTAGTTTAGTCGTTTTTTTGTGCGTAAACTAAATTTAAAATTGTTTTTTTTGGAATAGGGGCTACTTTGCTTAGTTTTATGGATTTTTTACTAATTTACGTTCAAAGCGAACGGGCGTTCTATCTTGCTTTAAGTAACTCTCGAATTAGGCGATTCTGTCGTTAACTTTTAAAATGTCTTAGCCTACTACTCTAACGTCTGAATAGTTAATTATAGCAATGTTAAAAATGTACAAATGTGTTGTCTTGCTAAATAATAACGATTTTTCTTATATTTAACGTATGATTTTAACGGGGGTGCGTATGTGCGTTTTCGAATAATTGCGCATTGCTCATGCCAAAATAAATTGTTTTCGAAAACGCCCGATCTGACGCAAAGATCTTCGATATATCTTTTACGTAAGCCGAGTTCTAATTTATAATGTCTCAAATTTTGTTGCTATGGCCACGAGGGTCGCTCGGGGAAAAATTCGGTTGGCAGCACTCGATGGTCCATCCCCGAACCTCCCCCTATAAATGAAAAATCTTGCAGATATCTCTTACACAAACCGAGTTATAGTAATTTTGTGCCAAAATTCTTTGCCATGGCAACAGGGGTCGCATGACACCGTCAAATAGCCCTTGTCCGAAAATATGGGGACTAAATGCAAACAACGCACAATTATTTTTTATGGGGCCCAGTTATGGCCAATTTCGTTCCAAAATTCGTTGCCACGGCAACGGGGGTTGGCAAAGGAGAAATTTAAATCACACCATCGGATAGCCCAAGCCCCCAAATAGGGAGGTAAGTAAAAACAGCGTGCAATTATCTTTTGAGGGGGCGAGTTATAGGCCATTTTATCCCAAATTTAGTTGCCATGGCAACGGGTCGACCAGGTGGAAATATAAGTAACACCGTTAAATTGGCCGACCCCGAAAACCATACCCGGAGAAAACCAGAAATTACGACTCTATCTTATACACAACCAAAGTTATGATTATTTAAACAATTGTTTATGTTTTTCATAAGCATTATTGTAATTTTTCATATTTTTTGAAAAAATAGGTTAAAATGTTGAATTTAAATTTTGTAACCCCTGAAAGGCACTTTCTTGCGCGAAACCGCGTCATATGAGCCATCGTGCGTTAAAATCAGTTTAGTCGTTTTTCCTGTAGATGACGGCAAGAAAAAAAGGAAAGGAAAGAAAAACAAAGGCACAAAAAGTCACGCAGACGTTATATTTCACCTATTCGTGGGGAAGCCCCCTGTAAAAAACTTTTTACCAAATTTTGCACATCGGGAGATGTGCCGGACGTAATCATATGTGCGAATTTTGGTATGAAAAAATTAAGGGGTTTGGGATATGCGGGGGGTCAATTTTTAAAGTCTCCCATTAAAATGGCTAGTCACCCTTTCATCACTTTAATTTTGTTCATGGGTCAACTAACCAGTTATTTTTAACCCAGACCGAACTTTGTTGCCATGGCAATGAAATTGAAAACAAAATGGTTTGTAGCTTAGCTGGTGCAAGAAATATCTGCGAAATTTTTTAGATTGATCAATTAGCTGTAGTTGTTGTCATGTTTTGTAGGCAGAGTCACATTCGCAGAGTTTGCTCAATATATTATCGACGACAGGAATCGAAAGATATTGCATCCACATACAACACCTATGTATGAAATCTGCAATCCATGCTACATTAAATATGACTTTATCGGACGTTATGAAAATTTACATACGGACGTAAAAACTGTGGTATCTAAGTTGACTAACGTGATTAAACCGCAAAAAAATGTCACTTTTCCGAGACTAAATTTTAGCAAATCCAAGCAACGTTTTTCAGTGTATTTTGGAAACTTATCGCACAACCTTGTGCGCAATCTTATTCACATGTATAAGCCCGACTACGAGCTGTTTGGATATGATTATAGATGGGCTTGCGAGGACTGTTAGTTTAGCACTATTGTCTGTTTAGTGCAATGCCTAAACTTGTATACATTTTGCTACTTCTAAAATATTTTAAGCGGTAACATTTTTGACATTTTGACTTTGCGCCTTTTAGTTAACTCACGATAAAACTTAGCAACAATTTTTTATCCCTGCCCGACACTAACCCCTGGATGTTTGGGTCAGAGTTAACGCTGTACACTTGACTTCGACAAAACCGAGTGTTAATTTTGGTCACATGGCTATTTCCGGTAGCGGCTGTCTGCATTTTAGCAAATTTTCATTAATTTACGTCAATCGATGTATGCAAAAATACAAAACGCCGGCCGCCGTTATTTTGATTTTTACTTTTGCTTAATATTATGACATAACTTTATGTAAAACGTCAAGGTCAGTCCACGTGCCAAATTTTGCGCAAATGCTTCCATATCGTGCAAGATAATGCAAAAATACCTTAGATTGCAACAACCGTATACTCTGCGCACATTAATCGCCGATAATATTGCTACTGCTGCTACTACAACTATAACACTACTACTGTGATATACCACGGCCTTCTACTATTGATGAGCTTTATAAGGCTGTCAACATAGATGAGCAAGAACGGTTTTGAACACTTGAAATAGGCCGTTTTAATAAATTTTTCGCGACTTCGGGCTACAACACTTATTTTAAAAGTGCATTGTGCCAGAATGGCTAGCGATAATTTAAAATAGCCTGCGTATGAAATTTTTAGCATTAAGCGTAAATTTTATTGCTGCAATTTTCAATCCCCCTAGTTTTAAGAAGAGCAGCTCACGCGGGCGTCAAATAAGTGTAGTAGTATGATTTGGTACCTGCTGTCCCCGCCCACCCATTTTTTGACGAGTTGACAGGTGCCCCGCCCACTTTTGGCACACCTTGGTACCTTTACATGTGTCCGGCTATAGTACGCCTTGGTAACTCTAACCCTAAATTGCACTATAATAGGGCATTTAGGGCTAAATTAGGCCTCCTATTGGCTGCTCTCTCAACTTTAGCTTTAACTAATTAATTATTTATACTAACTAATCTATTTAAATAACTAATTTAATTATTTTTCTAATTTACCGTAACATACTTCTAGTTGGGGTTTATTCTAAATTGCACTACAGCAGGGCCTCAAAAGGCCAAATTAGGCCTTTTATTGGCTGCTCTCTCAACTCTAGCTTTAACTATTTAATTATGTATCTTAATTAATTTATTTAAATAACTAATTTGATTATTTGTCTAATTTACCGTAACATCCTTCTAGTTAAGGTTTATCATAAATTGCACTACAACAGGGCCTCAGGCACCAAACTGCCCCCCCCTATTGGCTGCTCACTTAACCCTAGCTTTCGATAATTAATTAATTATGCTAATTAACCTATTTAAATAGTTAATTTAATTATTTTTAATGTACTTTAACGTCTTATTTACTAGTGTTTGTAGGCACTCAGTACGCCTTACATGATCGTCTACAACACTTAATTATCTGTCAATTATCCCGCAGCGACGTGTACTTAACGGTGGTCCCTTGGAGGGAGCCAAGCAGGGCAGACTTTGGTAAGCCTAATGGCGTTTTTTCACTACAGGTGTTCTAAAACTCGCCATCTTAAACACCTTTTAAAGCGCATTGGAGATTTTTTTGAGTATGCGCTATATAAATTTACAATTTACTTACTTATTTACTTACTTACTTACTTTTGTACAACCCTATTTTCCTACACATTTATAGCAAATTTTAAATATTAATTACCTGTAAAATTACCATTTTTCATCATCAACGTCAGCGTCCTACTGTTATATCACTTGGTCACCTTATCGTTCTACGCGGCGACGGTGCCGGCACGCGCCCGGTGACGCCGCGCGACGGGCGATCATACGCGTAATAGCGTCTAATCAGCACAGTGGGTGGCGCCCCACGCTCAGCAAGCGCTATCTTCCTGGCGTCAAAATCTTATTATCTATCACAGCAAAAGTTAAGCGTCAATATATTAACCCTATATGCGTTCAGCGTAGTAGCGCATTAAGCCTACATACCCGTATTAATACCACTACTTGTTTAATAGGTCTTTTAAGCAGTTCTATAGCAAGTAGCTGACTCACTTCTAATTAACCTTATTATCAGTAACAATGGCAGCCCCACATTGCGGCATATTTATTTAATTTATTTTTTTTATTTTTATTTATTTTAGCAATGCATCCTTTACTCTACATTCGCCACACATTATCCATTTTACGGTCCTACAATTTCTCTCACGTTGGCAATGACATCTTTTTATTTTTATTATTGTCGTTCATTAAAATTAAATAACTTCAACATCATTATACACTAAGTTGCATGTACAACGTTCCCTTACCTTTATTTTTACTTTACTTCAAGGCATTAGTTTACCTTCACCATTTACCTGGCATGCTAATAAGTATTCCACGTGCAAAACTTACTATGTAGACCTACTGTTTTAGTTTATTTTTTTTAAGTCTCAAAATTGTTTGCATTGTTTTAATTTTCATTTTTATTTATAGCATTATTTGTGTGTTTATGCTGTAATTGTCGCCATTATTAACTATTATTATAGCAAAAATATAAACCTATTTTTTTCATTCATGCAAGGTTTTTACGCGCAACAGCAGCTACTGCTGTAGCGCGTCTTAGCCATCACAATTCTGTCCGTCTGTCTGTCCGTAGGTCCGTCACACGGGTAGATCAGTCAAAAACGGTGCAAGGTAAAATCACCGAATCGTCACTATCGGCTGTCTGGAAGACACTATTTTTAGGATCCGTAAAGCTTTTAAATAAATTCGAAGGGGGTCACTCCGAACGAAGGCACTAAATGAGAGAAGAATAAAAAAAATTTGTGATTTTCAGCCGATACGGCATTGGCAGAGCGAGACAAGTAACGCCCTTTAGTGAGTACGAGTAAAGCACTATAGATATTTAACCGCCAGTTATCTGGCACCCTCTGGCGACTAATTTTGTTGTACTGGGTTTTCAAACATGCACCGCTGTTGTGCGTTTTCCTTTGCGTTAGCAAAGCTTTTCTTGTTTTATTCGGTCCCTTCTTCACGCAAGACACACCCTCTTAACTTTATCTTCGTTTACCATCGCAGCCATTTTAAACCTAACAATATGACGTGTTTTATTATGCGGTATTATGCTTTGCACATTTATATCGTATTTTTGTTTTTAGTTATTTATAAAATTCTTAATTTTTTGGCCATTATAGTGTGTTTTTTACAGTTAAATCAACCTGCTACCGTATCGTTTTACGAAGTGTTGTTAGCACGCGCACTGTGTGACAAGCGACGAGAGTAGTTAGTCCGGGGCAAGGGGACAAAAGTTGGCCGCAGGGACGAGGCCTTTTACTTATTCTGTTCGCGGCATCCACACTGCTTAGCTCTAGCTACTTATTTACTTACTTATTGGAGGCATACGTACTGTCGAGTTTAATATTCTGTGCGCGCCATACGCGTTAGATATTCAATGTCATCCAGTCCGCCATAAAATAATTAATTTTAAAAGGGTGGGATAAGTAAGTAATTGGGACAGGCTGCTGTTATGGTGGTTTTAAAGATACATGGCATAGCCTTTAGTGCACTTGAAGACATTGCTAAAGGCAGATACTGAAAGCTGCAGTAGTGTACGCCTGTGACGCAAGCTTAGCCAGCTGCAGGCCTCATCATTTTTTGGGTCTTATAAATTTTTCCTTTATAACTACGAGTGCACTATAAATGGATCTTTCAAGAGAAGAGAAGCATAAACTAGAGCAGACAAAACAAACTTTCAAAATACAAGAGCTTACTAAAAACCAAGCCGAATATACATTAGGCAGAAAATTAAACGATAAGGTATGAAAGGCATAAAGGACTTCAGAAAGCAAAAAATGTAAGAAAACAAATACTGAAGTTTACTCGGTTAAGCGTTTATTTAAACAGTCTAAGCAAAAAGTCTAAGAGACCTGACTTTAACTATTCAGATATTGCAAAACATGCAGCAAAAAGCGCAGCGTTTACACATTAAACAACAACAGCACAATACAGATGAAATATACAGGGTTGCGAAATTATTTAAAAGTAAGCAAAATAGTTATAGAATAAAACAAGCTAGAGAATACAAATTCGATAAATTCAATTCAACAAGATTTCATTGGAAAATATACGGCGATGTCATTGTCTTTCAAATACATACCGTGATAAAAGAACTGATACGCAAAATGACAGAGGGTCTATCAGATAATGTAAAATTACAAATTATTCTAGAAAACGATAAAAATGACCAGGTAAATTAAACAAGGTTGTTAAACAAGGCAGATATAATTGCAAAGCTAGTAGATTGGGTTATACTGTTTATAGATTATCATGATATGGATATCGAAGACATTACGATTAAATTATTGAAGATTAAAGTTCCGACAGGCTCTGGTGGAAGAGTCAACAGAATAATAACTGTAGACAGCAAGCGTAGTATAATTCAGATTAGAAACAACGATACAATATGTATGGCAAGAGCAATTGTAGTAGGCCTAGCAGTCAATCATAGAGAAAAAATGCAGACTACTTTCAAAAATAATCTCACAGAAGATGAAATAAAACAAACTAACAAAAGTAGACAAAGTAAGTCAGAAATAAATGAAAATACAATATCTGAAAACAAAAAGTCATATTTAATGCACGGTAGAAAGATTGAGAAGTTCTAGCTAAAGCTTTGCATAGAATATGTAATATTCCAGTAAAACAAATTGGTGATGATTTTCAAGATGTTAAGTCGTTTGAAAAAAAGTTAGACATAGAAATACAGGTATATAATTTCGAATGTAGGCAAATATACAAAGGTAGTGAAAATCAAATCAAAGTCTACATTCTGATGTCTGACAGCCATTACGATGTGATTACCAACATTGCAGGTTTTACTTGCTTAAATGCCGATCATTATAAATCTGAACACAAAAAGTACAAGGCTTGTAAGAGTGAAATTAAATGCGATACAGTAGAACCTCAAATGTCCTGCATAAGGCGTTGTAAGTATTTCTATGAAAAATCATGTTTTAATAATCATATAGAATAAAAGATATATCGAGTATTCCTACATGTGCAAAAAGTGCCATAGGTTTTATAAAACTGCAGATGTAAAGTTAGAACATCACAGATGCAATCAACCAAGATGTGGAAATTGTAAAGAATATGTTAATGAAGGCCATCAGTGCTACATACTTAAAAAGATATAAAGCCTCATAGCGAAAAATATTGGTACTTTGACTTTGAAACCAAACTGGATATGAAATGTAAACAGCATGAGGTAAATTATTGTGTTGCACAAGATTTTTATGATCGTAAAAAAACATTTACAGGCATTAATGATTCCTGTAAATGGGCATTTGATACTGAAAGCTGCAGCCTAATGTACGGATTAAAAAAATGCAAAATTACATAAAAAACTAAAATGACGTAATTTTTCTTGCTACACGACGCTCTAAGTAAAATGTCTGTGGTAGAATTTATGCATAGACTTATTGTAAAGTCGATTTAACAATGGTTTAGCTAAGTAAAAAGTAGTCAGTTAGCTAAAGATAGGCTAGTGTGTGAATCTTTTGCACGAATGATTAGTAATATTGTTCTAAATGGCTTGAAATTCAGCAAAACATGCAAAAAATTGGATTTCCAATTACAAGGATTGTGTCACGTCAATGTAATCGTGAATTAGTTTGGTCTTTAATAATAGTCTAGTTTAATTAAATATTTGTAACCGCAATTTACAGATAGGTTAATTATTTTTATTAGGTCGCCGGTGCTAGATCAACCTAGTTGCAAAGAATAACACAAACACAAATGTATATTTCAAGCAAAGTCTGCCATTTTTATTAAGCCACAAGCCTAGGCCTAGACAAATCCCGTCAACAAAAAAAAATTAACGTGAACGACGCGTAGATGTTAATTACAAAATACAAACTAATAACCGGCGAAAATCAATCGTGACAATGGCCCCCTTCCAGTCGAAAGCCGGGTTTTTCGAACAAAACAAGGCACGGTTGAGGGAGGTCCACTAAATAAACTCTCGACATCATTAACCTCGGTGACGACGATAAGCAATCCACATATTATATAATCAACACAATTTATTACTGGCGAACAAATAAACGAACAAGTTACAACACGCCAGAAAATGTCATAACGGCTTAAACAAATGGGGCGCTCTACTATCATACACGAACTTAAGCCGTACATGTGTGTGTTTAAAAACCTGTTTGACTCCAGGGACTGTTGACGACCAACACTGGTGCTTCAGGCCAGGCCGTGGACTGTCTCTGACCTCTGCTGAACTGAGGCAGCGTTCGCTTAGTCTCATTTACTGGTGATGACTCACGGGGTTTCCCAGTACCGAAGATACTCGCATTCCTTTCCGTGTGCACAACAGTGTTTACCGGACCTTCAGCTTGCGTCGCACTGGAGCCGATTAAGAAGGAGGACCACGTAGATTCAAGTCTGGTTGTTGTCTGTTGTTGCGCAGCAACTGGAACATCAGTAGTACCGGTAGTAGCAACAACAACAACCAACTCTGCACTCCGGTATCCGTTGATAGAAAGCTGTCCGGGACTTTCGTCTAGACTGATGGCGGCAACTGTGAAGGTCGGCAGCACCCGAAATATTGCCAATGACCAAGTCATAAATCGGGTGTTCCATACAAACAGCAAGCACTGCACCCGAGTAATATGGCGTCTCGACTTCAACTTTTGCGACTGGAGCTCGCCGAATCGTACCGTCGATGAGAACACAGCGCTCTTCCAGACCGGTTGGCTTCTCATCTGAGATGAGTGATCGACGAACCACCACGGTGGAACATCCAGTGTCTCGTAACACACTTGCTGGTTGGCCTTCCACGATACCATTTACGACTGGCATCGGTCTTCCATGATCTTTGATCAGACACGCATCGGCGACAACACGGGTAATGTTGACAACAGTCTTGGCAGACAGCAATCATAGCTTGACAGCGGTGTGCTGGTGTTGATCTGGTTCTGGCGGTGGACTGAGTTTTTGCTGGCTAACGGGCTGCACCTTTAACTTCTGTTTTCTCAGCTTCCAGGGGTTCCCTTGGCTCATCCACGTCTGCATCCCACTGTGCAGCGAGTTCATCCCACTCCTCCTGCGTACGTCTGAGTATCTCCTCCTTTTCCCGAAGCATAGCCGCGGTCTTTCGTCTTACCAACCAGTCGCTTGATAGGTGTCCCCGTTGGTCACAAAGGAAGCACCTTAGTTTAGATCTTGGTAGCTGCTGAGTCTGTCAGTACTGTCTTGGTGATCTAAGCTGCTGTGATGTCTGCCCATATCGCGTTGGTGATGATCGCTGTTGAAATTGGCCTTGTTGTCTCGGTGACCACGACTGTCTCTCGGGAGCTACCCACTGTTGCTGGAACTGTCGTCTAAAGCGAAATGAGTTCTGCGGCGACGTCGAAGTACTGAACGTTCCCTTGGTGTTCCGAGGCGAGGACGGTTTAGGACACTGACTACGTACATGTCCGACTTCTCTACAGTTATGGCACTGACGGGTTTCTGGCCTCAGACTTCGGACACTGGACGGCTTTGCATCAATACCAAAGACGATGGCGGTGGCATGTGCTTCGACATAGTTCTCGGCCTTCTCACCAAGTTTTTGAATAGACTTCGGCTTACCCTCTTTCAAGTGCATTGCCATCTACTTAAGACAGACGCTGAGATAATGCTCCTCATCATCAACGTTTTCAACCCGTCGAAAGACTTCTCAGCATTCGCCAACTTGATCCATCGCAGCAGATAGTTGCCGATTCTCGTTAAGAACTGGGTTGGAGTTTCTCCAGATTCTGGCTTGGCGGTACGGAAGCGTCTCTTGAACCCATCGGCGGATAACTGGTATCGTTTAATCATAATTGTTAACTTGATTAGCAGGTAACATCGAATATACATCCAGAGCACCGACCCTTTAGTAAAGCGGAGTAAACCGCTAATATCCCGGTAACGGCTTGTCGTTTTCATCTAACCTATTGTGTAATTCTGTGAACGGGCCTGCATATTTATGTTTCGGAAAATGCTAGATTTTACGAGGAATGCCAAGCCGACTTGCTAACTTCGATGCTCCAGAGACAATGTCACCACATCGACATCGTTTAATGACCATTATTTAAAATGTCTGTTATTGCATAAGCGTTTTTAATAAGCCTGTTCTTGATTTTTCCACACACCGAACATTTTGCTTTTTGCATCGTTCTCTGTTTTCCTTTTGTTGTTATCGTTTCAACATGCAAATCTTTATTAGGCATAACGGTTTTACATTTTGAACAGTAGATTTGAAAATCCATCGTCATTTACACCTGGTTATAAAAAAAATTATTTTTCAATGCAGAATCATTTTCTTAGAATACTTTTTTATTTTAATCATGTTCTGTTCAACATTAATTTTAAACTTTTTTTTCGGTTTGGTTGTTGTTATGTAGTTGGCAAGATACGAATTAGACCAAACTGCAAATTTTTTATTACAGCCGTCTATCAGATCGACAATGTACGATGCTCTATACAGGCTGTTCTTAAGTTCAAACGATGTGACAGTATATTCACCTAATCGTAGATCCTTGATCTTTAAAACGTTGTTCGTTATTGGCATTTATTATAATTACCTACTTTTAAATATAATTTCTGTATTTTATTCCAGACTCATAATCCCTCGATAGATCTATAACCATATATC
>Ga0056128_1005525_pt1 | contig 15902 bp, 11 predicted proteins | sample WorMetLIZISLAND2_FD_71113 | JGI IMG/M metagenome (GOLD analysis project Ga0056128, IMG submission 71113) | Marine gutless worms symbiont microbial communities from Max Planck institute for Marine Microbiology, Germany - Olavius geniculatus... ...
AAAACGTCTCGACGAGACGCAATGGCCCGAGACCCGAGACGAGACCAACTAAGCCGAGACCGAGACATATTGCTCCGAGACCGAGATGATACCCGAGACGCATCGGTCCGAGACGATGAGAATTTTGTTTGAGACGAGACCGATACGAGACGTCTCGAGACCGTCTCGAGATCGAGACGTCTCGACCGAGAACTCATCCCTGGAGATTGCTGGAACTAATAGTTTAGTGTATAAAGCAAGTACTGTAAAACTTCCAATAAAGGCCGGGTCCCCAATAAGCGTCGGGTCTCCATAAAACGCTGGGGGGTTGTCAAATGTACAAATAAACGCCGGGTCCTTAATAATCGCCGGATCTCCAATAAACAGGCTTGCCGTGGATATGAAATTTCCCATCCATATCTATATCCACGGATTTTCCGTGGATATCCATAGATATAGGCCTATCCATATCCACAGACGCCTATCCTGCGTACATGTAGCCCCCAAATTTTTACAAAATACAGCAGTGCAAGAGTGTCTACACCCCAACATGGCGCAGTTATTTCCTCTTGAAATTGTTAAGAACAATAAAAATAAATAAACATTTTTAATCAAACATAAGCTCAGTTAAGTATTTTCATAATTTTTTCTGAAAATTTATCAAATATTAGGGTCTATTGCCACTGTTTTTGTTTTTAAGCGCGAAAGCAGCTACTGCTTTCAGCGTGTCTTACCCATCGCAATTCTGTCCGTCTGTCTGTCTGTCCGTCTGTCACACGGGTAGATCGGTCAAAAACGGTGCAAGATAGGATCACCAAATTTTCACCTCGGCTGCCTGGAAGACTCTAGTTTTAGAAACCGTAAAGCTTTTCCATAAATTCGAAGGGGGTCACCCCGAACGAAAGCGCTAAATGAGAGGGTGGGCAAAATTTTCGATTTTTGGCCAATAAGTCGCTGTATCTCAGTAATGGTGCGAGATAGAGCCTAGGTTACTATTAATCACTAATAAAAAGTCGTACACTGGCTTTCGATTGGCGCCGAATTCAATGACATTGAATGACCTTAAACGCCAAAATAAAAGGTTTTATGGATTTTTGTTGGCGATTTCGGGCTGCGACACAAATATGTATCATTCACAGCGTTACGCCACGGAACTATCGTTATGCGATCCAGATAGAGAATTTGGTGTTTGTATATTAACTTAGCGTGAACACCGCAATTTTCAGCTAAAATAGGCCTACTGAACCGGAACTGCTATAAGCTTTCGCGCGTCTCGTGAGCACTAGCTCAAATTTCTTGTACCGTCAGGCAGAGCTTTGGTACAATATGTCGTTTGTTTGTCGTCTGTCTGTCGGCAAGGCACGTATTGTGGCTAAACGGTAAGTCGTAGGAGGTCGGCGAGTTATGTGAATGTTTGTTACAAACTACAAGACATTTGCAGTAAATGCCAATACTCTGTCGCGTCTTTACTTAAGCTCAGTCTGATGGAAATTTTTTGCTTTATAAAGTACATTTTCCCAGCTGAAAATTTGCTGTTAGGTCCGAATTTGGGGACAAAATTGAAATTTCGAGCAAGTTCTGATCTCCTCCGTCTGAAATTAGCAGCTGACATCAGTGATGGGCAAAAGTTAACAAAAAAGTTGTTAACTGTTAGTTAAATTAATTGAATTATATTTATTATAGTTAGGACAATAGTTAAACAAGTAATTTTAGCAATGCTGACGTGACGCGCGATCGATCGGTGCTGCCACTTGAAGAATCAGTGCATAAATGCCAAAAAATAATACTGCATTTTGAAAGAGTACCCAAATTTGAGGCCTTCGTACAGAGGACTCCTCGAACCTAGGAGGTCAAAAAGCAGACGGTTAAATTCCACGTTCTATGCTAAAAAGTTCATACGCTGGTTGTCCTGGTCTTTCTCTGTTAACATCGGTGCATTAGCCTATTCAGTCTTCATTGGTGACTGGACAGACGGACCGTCAGACAGACAACATACGCTGGCATAACCCGGCCGCTCATGCAATAGCTTCTCGCGCTGAAAAAGCAAAATGTCGGCGAGAGATGGCGACGTATGGCGCAGACGGATTGGCAGTTGTGTCCAAGGACGTGTTAGTATACACGGTGACTATTTATCCGATCAAACGTAAACGAGGCTCCGCGAGGCTGCAGAGTCGTAGATTTAATTACGATTCCGTTAAATTCGTTAGGGGGCGGCACCAGTGTCGACGCTGTCGTTGCCGTTATTTGTAGCGCCCTATAAATATGGTTAATAAACTCGGGTTAGTTTGGGGGTATTTCACAGATTTATGTGACAATAATGAGGTGGGGATAGGAAATTTCTTACGGGAACGGAATGGGGATGGGGAAAATTTGATGGGGATGAGGTGGGGATGGGGACAATTTAATTTACCGAGTCACTCTCTACTGTAGGCTAGCTACCAGGGATGTGGTCTCGGTCGAGACGTCTCGGTCTCGAGACGGTCTCGAGACGTACTAACGTCTCGTCTCGGTCTTGTCTCGGTCTCGGCTCAGAAGGTCTCGTGCACATCCCTGCTAGCTACAGATCGAGCGAGATCACTAATAAAGCATAGCGTTGTTGTGACCAAGGAGGTTGCCTCTAACCTCTCTGCTTGTGACGACGCAACGTGGCCTAGGTCCCTACGTCACAATATCAGCGGCTTAGCTGATCACGATGATCGATAATCGATCCTATTGCGTGAACTGCGACTTTCACCGCGATTCACCGACAGTGCGAATATATCCCAAGCCCACCCTGTCTGCACTCTGCACAGTAATAATTATTGCACCTATAGTGAGACAAGGTGTGTCGTCAGCAAAGTGGTGGTTAGTATAATCTCATTATTATGCATTATTCCGCAGCGATAATGTTTAGGCGGGTTGATTGAAGATGCCAGACGTGAATTTGACGGACGCGAAATTGGAGAACAGGATATTATATTGTTTGAAAATAAATAATTTACATTACAATGCAGTGTGCAGTTCTGTTTAAAACAACAGCAGAACACTTAGTCACAAGAGCAAAGTAAGTATGCATGTGTATAATATGTTAAAATGCATAAAATATTACGAAAACATTAATCTAAAATTAGCTACAGGTGAGCAATGATAAACCAAAGTCTACTAAATATAGGCCTATATATTCAGCCACTTGAAACATGTGTCGCATTTTCATGTCCGTTAACTTTATGTCCGTCAATTTCATGTCAGGCTACTTCATGTCTTGCCAGTTTGTCCAAATTTGTCCTTTATTTTCATGTTCGTCAATTTCATGTCTGGACACTTAGTCCGTCAATTTCACGTCCGTCAAATTCATGCCTGGACATTTTGATGGTCCGCCATTTTCATGTCCTTATTTTCAGCGCCCCCGTCCAGGCGTCTAAGCTTAGCCGACAGTCCCATAAAGAAAGGAATCTGGGGGAGGGGTTGTGTCATCTTCCCAGATTTTTTTTCGATTTTGAGTTGCATTTCTCTCTGGCGCTGTTTTGAGAAAAAGTAGTTTAATCATCAGACACTAGATGATTCGTGGTCTCCAAAGGGGGAGGGGGAACGTGCCCCCCCAATGATCCACGTCAGTGGCCAGCAGCAGCAGCAGCGTAGTGAGCTAAAAAAAAAAGTAGGCGGAGCAAGAAGTTGCAATAATTTTCCGATGGAATTTCGACAAATGGTTAGCTGCAAATTTTCAACAGAAAAGATTACTGGTGCTCAAAATTTCGATTTTACCCCTGCATTTTAAATAGGGGGTTAGCCTCAAAATTGGCATTTTTGGACGAATCTTTTCTGACAAGAAGAAGATTTTCCGACGACTGTCCGAGTCCGACGAATTTCCGACGGCCCAGAGTTGGGGGAGGGTGCTGTTCACTCTTGCTTTCCATCTCCGGCCACGCTGCCGCTGGCCAACAGTTTACTTACTTTTTGGACCGAACGTTAAGCTAAAAGCTTAAAGGTCTGGCCATTTGCTACAGTGTCTGTCTGTGATGGGTCTGTTGTCTGTCTGTCACACATGTATTGTGACTCAGCGATATGTCTTACCGGAAAACTTTTTGCACGAGTAATTAGTCTGTTGTGGTGGTATTTCGCTTGCAGAATTTCAGTATTCCAGTGCAAATAAAACATTTTAAAATTATGAATTTAATGGAGAAGGTAGGAAAAAATGTGCGTTTTAACCAAAAAACGGTGAGAAACGGTGAGATATATGGCCAAGTTGCTTCAGATGACTAACAGAAAGTTGTACAAGTTTTTTCACATGAATAAGTCATTGACTTTGGATGACCTTGAAGGGTCGTGCTATCTGCTATGCCAATCGTGCCGTTTGTGGCTGAACGGTACGTCGTATGGGGTCGATTATGGGTTGGATAGAGCGGCAACGAGTTCCTATATAGGCAATTATCTGCATCGGGTTTGGTCGCAGTTTTGAATACAAAATTGCTGTCTGCAGCCGTCACTATGTGCGTCGAATTATCGTATCGCATGCTAGTGGTAATTATGGTGTTCGATATAGCAACGTCACCTTAGCGCGTATAGCACTGTAGTCACTCCGGAAAATCGTTCTTTTGCAGCCGGAAGTCGGACGCTGGTTTTCGGATGTATGCGGTTGCGGTACGGTCGGCCCACCTTAGCGACAGCTGGGCTTCTTGTTTTCGTTGTGCTCACCATGTGGCAGCACTACACTGTAGGCCTATAACTTTTCGTGATGGGCCCTACAGATGGCGGATGCGGCTGAAGAGGACTCTGGAGCAGCATCAGGAGCAGGTCGCGAGGTGTTCGAGCGACTGGAGAGAGATCCGCTCGAGTGTCAGGAGATGCTCTGTCAGATGTCCTGCCACTGGCTGCTGTCTGCTGATCACGAGTACCCGGTGATGTCACCATCAGCTGCAGCAGCCAGACCTAGCCTCCTTACACCTCCCCCTCTTGATGTCGCTACAGCCACTGCTGCTGCTACCCCAGGTCTTATCAGTAGCTTCAGCGCTCATCAGCATTCTCGCATCATCCTGCTGTTCCCCGCCGATGACGCGCGCTTCGCCGGCGGACTTCTCGACATGCGTGAGGTTCTGTACGGCTTATATCCCGTTTACACGATCGAACAAACATCGAGCAAACATTAAGCAGGCCTGGCGGAAACCCGCCCCCCTGGCTGAAATGTACATGTAGGCCTGCCCACAGCTGCTAATCACGTGTTATATAGGCCTTCTAATCACAACACGCCCGTCCTCCTAATTAGCATGCTAATTACCATAGCTCGTCGAACTAGCTGTATGAATGCTAGCAAACATCGAGCAGACGTCGAGCAGACGTCGAGCAATTAGCACATATATTTTTAATACATTTGATCGTTGTTTGCTCGATCGTGTAAACGGGGTACTAGGCTACTACGTACTGCTGTTTCTTTTTAGATCGCTCGTACGTAGTAACGAGATAAGTAGTGGTAGTAGTATAAAAGTTATAGTGCTTTCTCTACTCGAGCCCGGACAGTGAATGCATTACAAAATGTCACAAATAAAAATCGTTAAAACATAAGGCCTATAGAAAAAAATGCGGCCTTTTGTTTTCGAATTGTTTCTTTTTTATTTTCCACTTTTTCTTCGACATCAGACAGTGGACCAGAAGCAAAATTGGAGGAAATGACGAACTTGACCTAGAAGAAATTGAGGTCAAATTTCAGCGAAATCCGTTAATTGGTTTTGGACGGAAGGATATTTTACAGCATTTAGGCCCAGGCCCGTCCAGAGGGTGGGGTAGAAAGGGGTAAGTTACCCCGAACCCCGTAACGTTTGGGGGCCCCGTCGCTCAAGAATATAAAGGGTGACGGCCCGCCATAGCCAAAGGCCGCCATAGCCACAATCCCATAGCCAACCAGGGCCGCCATAGCCAGGGGCCCCCATAGTTAGGGTTACGGTTAGGGTTAGGACCCCACATTCCTACAGGCTTCCCATAGAATCCCCGCTTGAGGAAAGGGGTGGCCGTAGGGGGTTTCCGATGGTACGAATGGCTAGCTCCGCCACACTTTCCTATAGGCTACTAGGGTTAGGGTTAGGTTTAGGGTTATTGTCAGGGTTAGGGTTAGGGTTAGGGATAGTGGGGTCCTAACCCTAACCGTAACCCTAACTATGGTGGCCTCTGGCTATGGCTATGGCATTGTGGCTATGGCGGCCCTTGGCTATGGCGGGCCACAGTCATATAAAGTAGGCCTACACAAGAATGCACCATTTTAAAAGGAAAAATTCACAAACTTTCTCCCTTACGACGCGATTCAATTCAAGAGTTGAGTTGTGTCGCGTCGGCGTCCTAAGTGTGAATTGGCGGCCATTAAATGCGGTGGCGCTGACTGTACAATCATTGTAGTTGGTGGCGTAGCATAGTGGTTAGAACGTCGTAAAACTTTCCCTATCCTGCGCTAGACTGATGGATGGCCGTGTGACCACTTTCTGGGTAAAGCGTCCGCTATCAGTCAACCAACAAGGCCAACTCAGCCTTCCATCCCTCCGGGGTCGGTTAAATGAGTAGTAACTCATTTATATGAGTTACGGAAGGTGGGGACCTTGGTACAGCTGACTGGGGCTGCCTGGCCTGGCCGCTGCGCCAGCCTGTGTCTGCAGACTGCACGGGGCGGCCGTGCGGCAGGCGGCTCTGGTCAGTGACGAAAGCGCATTAGAGGCGTGTATACGCGACGATGCGCTATACAAATTGACGACCTTTACCTTTTTTACCTTTGTAGGTGCATCAGCTGGTGCGCGAGTTATCGTACGGTATTTACGGGTTCAATCAGCTGCCGGCGTTGTCTCTGGAACCTAATGTCGACATGACATCAACCTGTCAGCTGCCTGGCGCCTACCACGACACTCGCGTCGGTCTGTTGTCTTTGTGTTATTATGAGTTTGATATAATATTATGTTGTGTCTGTAAGTTTGGTAACGGATCAGTTTTTTTTTTGTGTTCGACGGAATGAACTATAACAACAATATCCGATTTCCAAGTAGAGTGAGTGAGTGAGTGACTAGGGTACGGTTTAACGTCCCGCCCGACACAGTATAGGTCATTTTGGGTACGGAAATTCGAAAATTCCACAAATGAATACGCTATGGTGGTGGTAGTTTACTTACTTAATCAATGATATTAGGTTCTATGACCACACGGTTCAATCGATATTGAGTAAAATTCTCTTTCGTTTTGTAGTTCTAGCCATATTGTACTTACAGCGCTACTTTTACGCAAAAAGTGAAACAAATCAGCGCTAACGATTTTATCAACGTTTTTAAACGTTTTTTTTTATTTTTGCCACGTTTTTATTTTTTACGCGTTTTATTATTATTTTTTCTGGAACGTTTTTTACATCTATGGAAAGTTTAGCGCTGCGTCAGCTTCGTGTTATAGGCCTATGTGATGTACAGGTAGTGAGTGCGTAGAACTTCGCGTTAAAATATCGAACCGTTGCTTGGGAAATGGCAAAAAAAGTTATTTATGCTTTTTTGCAGCACCCGTATCATGACAACTGTGCAGGTCGTCTGCTGACTGAAGTGGACGCGGCGCTCAAGTGTCTGTGGCACGGCGTTTGTTTCCCGCGCGACAAACGACTCCGGTTCGCCGACAGATGGCGCCACATCCTCGACACCAACAACAGCGACGTCGAACAACTTAACGCTGACCCGGAGTCGCGAAAACAACTTCTTGCCGAGTTTCTCAGCGCCGGTCCGTAGCCTATGTATAGGCCTACCCGCTGCATTCTCTACAAAGTCGGCCAAAAAAATTGGCGCGGTGTTTTATACGCGTTGGCTTCGTCAAATATCGATCAAACTGTTGCAGTGCAGCAGTAGGCATTCGCCGTCTAAGCGTGGGTGGGTGGTCGCTGCGATGTTGACGCGTACGTGCGCGTAGTCACGTAGTCGCCGACGCTGTTAAACAGTGAGTGCCTACGGTTGCGAAGCGGCTGTACAATAATCGCACTTATAGGCAGCTTCTAACGGCCAGTTCACACCTACAACGCCGACGATCCTGTCTCAACTCAGCTCAACTGCTCATACAGGGGCCTAATTCACAAAATGTCGTACGACAAATATACGACAATGTTACGACGTGCAGAAGGTTTACGCCAAATGTACGATAAAACGTGATTTACAGAAAGTCGTACGACAAAGTTACCACAAAGTTACGACAGAGTTACGACAAAATGTACGACACGTCATTAGCTGTCGTACGACAGCACCAAGCATGCATGCAGTAATTATTTCGATTTTTCATTAGTATATAATTCTCACATAGTGCCGAAATACGTATAAATTTCGTTTGCGGTAACTTCGGGCAGCGAAATCGCCCCGAAATCAGTTCACTTGTTATTGTTTACATTGGTAAACTTTCGCAATGGCGGAAGCAGACGATCGGCGTGCAGCGCCGTGCGCCGCCAGCTCAGTGACACTGCGTCGCGATTGGTTGAGGTCGTGGTTGAGGTTAACGTAACGGCCGTTGATTGGCTGGCTAATTTTAGCGACTACGGAGTTACGACTAAATTGCGAGAGAGTTACGATGTCGTAAAATCAGCTTCCAAAATTCGAATACAACATTTTTACAACAATCTTACGACATCGTAACTCGTTGATTTACGACAAAGATACGACAAAGTTGCGATGATTTTACGACAATTTTAAGATTGTCTTACGATATTTTGTAAATTAGGCCCCAGGCCAGCAAACAACGCGTGGTCTGTGCACAGCAGCGTGACGTCACAATGCTAATGACGTCATCGCATTATCGCCCACAGTCACGACAGTTGAGTTGAGTTGAGTTTGCGACGCCGGTGTGAATTAGCCATAAGTGTGTGACGTATGTCTGTCTAGGTCTGTCGGACGCTGGGTGCGGCGGGTGTTGCGTAGCAACGCAGCAGGTGCCCGGGCCCGCTGCTAGCAAAGTACCAGCTGCTGGTGACTCGTCGTCGGCTCATGGTCAGGGGCAAAGTCAAGTTGTGGACGCCGAAAGTCGATACTTTACTTCACGCCTCGACGACATCGTCATTCGCTTACTTTTCTACCAGGTTCATTCATCCGGGTCAGGGCTGAAAAATTGGTGCGAAAAACCTAGGTTTTTATTAGTTTTTTTCTCAAAAATACATTTAAAACCTCAAAAGTCTATAGCGTTAGGTTTTTACGTTTTTAATTTGTTGTAAAATTTATTACGTGTCATATTCGTACTTTAATCATGATGTTTGAGTTACAACGTTAATCACGTAATTATGCAACCGTTCACTCATGAGATGCTATAGACCTTTAACACGTTTTTTTCTGGGTCGTAATTTTGTGCACGGAGTTCTTAAGAAAACCTAAAATTTAATTTTAAAAACCTAGGTTTTTTCAGCCCTGGGCCGGGTGAGGTGGGTGGGCAATTGCCCGCCTTTATATTATCGGCTGCCGGAGGAAAATTGTCGGAAAAATCTTCATCTTGTCAGAAAGTTGTCGTTCAAAAATGTAAAATTCAAGGCTAGAAAATTTACTTTGGGAAAGCTTAGGGGCAAAATTGAAATTATGAGCACCCATAATCTCTTTTGTCGGAAAATTGAAACTTTGTCTCGCCTAGTTTTTTGACTTGGGATGCCGCTGATGAGTAAATGTCGTTTGATCAGTCGATCGTTGATTCCGCTACCAGCCAGTGGCGTTGCATCTAAGCCATTTTTTGTATGCAGAGCACTCTTTGGGTATAAATTCTGAAATGGAAAAAAGTGCATTTACATCACTCTATCGCTGGGACATTTTCACGCCAAAAATTATCAAAGTTAATAAAAATTTGAGAAAGTCATGACAAAAAAACAGATTTGACCGTTTTTTTCTGAAAAACGGTGCAGTGCTCTGATTGCATGTTGAAATTTACTTACGCCGATATGCTTTTGGAAACTTTAATTTAGTTCATGCAGGTTCAGTGTTGTTGATATACGTTGACTAGGCTACATGCGTACTAAAGTTACAGGTGTGCATTATGTAACGCATTACATCAAAACATTATTTTTGACGCTGCACGAAAAGTGTTGGTGATAGCTGCATGCAGCAACTTTGCATTCAAAATTGCGGCCAAACCGCTGCGGACAGGGACATGGTTATACCATTGACAGTTTATAGGAATTTTGTTATCGCCCTATTCAACGGTAGCCTATTATCGCCGACCGCTTATGACGTACCGTTTGACCACAATATTGCACGACTGGCACGACTATATATGGTCTTAAAAAATCGGTTTTAGTCTATAGACGAACTGTTTTGGTCTTAATCTTGAAAAAAAGTGTGCTAGAGTTGTTTATTTGCGTGTTTGTATAGGAGACGGTGTCGCAGTACAAGAACGTGTTTGTCGTCAACTCGACGTGGCAGCTGACGAGCGCGGTGCGCGAAGTTGAACCCGTGGACTCACTATCACACGCACAGTCGCCGTACGAGCGGCTGGAGTCACGACTGCGTCTGCAGCGCGCCGTGCTGAATGAGTGTCTGGCTCGTCAGGCGTCAACTCGTCATCAGCTCGACATGCTGCGTCTCACCGCGTTTCTCGCCACTCTACTGATTGCGATGAAGCGTCGCGCCAAGGTCCCCGACGTCGCCCGTATGCTGCACAGCATGGCCGGTACGCTGTAATAAAACAAGAGTGTGCAGCCGTTGAGGGGCTGCCCGCTATGGGGCCGTCCTTGCAGTATCTTTACTATGGGAATTTCGTTTTCCGTACGAGTTAAGGCTCACGTACCTAAACCGATACGTAAAAAGAAGCAGGCGCGGAACAGACGGACAGACGGACAGATGGACAGACAGACAGACGGACAGGATCGATACATGATGGGGCCTCCTTCTGGGAAGGACGGCCCCATAATAAAGGACCTAACCCCAAAGGGCTTAGGCGGGTTTCTCATCTTCCAGACGTTGGTTGTTGAGCCCGTAGGTGGACAGACCACTGACTTTCTGACGCATGGCTATTGTATACACGCTACCCAATAGAGATAAATCGTTGTAAACAGCCAAGCTGCGACTTCTGCATTTCACACGGTAACGTAGCGACAGTATCAAGGTGAGGTGGGCAAAACGGTGATCATTTACGTCAAGTTTTTTCTTGGTGTTGCGTGCCTAGAAGTATCAAAATCGGCTAAGGTTTCACGGAGTTATTCAAGAAATGCCATGACGCAGTGGCCCCGTTTTTTTTCAGACACGGTGTACAGTATAATAGTTAATGCTCAGTGCTGAGTGGTGATTGGCAGGTGAGGAGCGCAGGTCTGAGCGGGTGTTGCCGCCGATGGTGGTCGGTGATGATTTCAACTGCACCGATTTCTACTTCCAGCCAGGCGCCTGCTTTCACATACACGGAGGTGGGATGTTGAATCAATATAGAATCATGGTAAGTAAGTTAGTAAGTAAGTATGTGAATATTTAAAGTGCACAGTGTCAGCCAGTGGCCGAATCTGAGGCACTTGGCTGAGCCACTAAGGGGAGCAGTAGGCCTTCTGGAAGCAGTGAGTCTCAAGGAGGCGGCGGAAAGTGTCTGCAGAGGTAGAAGTACGGATGCTAGAGGGTAGTGAGTTCATGATCATGAATCATGATAGATGTTATCGGAATTCGCATTTCACATACGTATATCTAGAGCTGAGCAGTAACGAAATTACATGTAAGTCAATTACGTAATTTAATTACAAATTATAATTGTAATTTGTAATTCGGTTACATTTGTTTATGACGTAGAAGGTCCGCCGAAATTTACGCCAAAAATTCCCCCCCCAAAAAAAAATCTCCCATCTAGTCGTAAATCCGATCCAGTCGTAGAAACGATCTGTCTCGAAAATTCTTCTAAGATATTTTCGTAACCGTTAGGTACGATCAGCGAATGGTGCTAATAGGTATCGGCTAACACCGTGGCCCACGACGGCAGACGAGCAACTGACGATCTCAACCATGGCATCAGAGATCTCTCGACCCCGCTACGTCTTTTTAATGTGCAAAACAACTGAATAAGGTCGACATTAGGCTCACACACAAAAAATATTCCCCCCCGCTGTGCCCGGTCCCTTGCCTCCACGTTGCCCCCCAGCTTCAGATTCCGAGCGCCGCCCAGAAGGATATTTGACCGATTGTCGGTCAAATAGTCCCCGCGTTACTATTAACTATCAACACTCAACAGACGAACAGAACAATAAAGTCCGTAGGCTAATCTTGGCAAAAGGCTTTCATGAGGCTTTCATAAGGCCACTTCAACAGCCTTTTCCACCCTTTTTCTTCGTTTTTTCCCTTTTTTTACTCTTCCTCTAAAAATGTAGCCTACTAGGGCATTTGGAGGAGAGTTGTGTGACTTTCTTGCTATGGCGGACCTTCGCTATGACGTACCTTCGCTATAGCGGGCCATTATAACCATTTATAATTGGTAATTCAATTACATGGTCATGTAATATGTAATTTCAAATTACATTATGTTTTTAAATTACATCTGAAAGTTTCAAGAGATAACGTTTATTAGTGTTATATTAAACTTTCTTACTTACTTAACTGCGCTTTGTCGTGTGATTTACATTTTTAGTTATAACTGAGTTTTTTTTGCGCCAGTTTTTTTGTAAATAAATAGTGTGGACAGTTGAAATTACCGGGTAATTGGTGCATGTGGAGGTGCTTGCTTGCTCCTGGTGTTTTTTGGTCTGATAATAAATAGTAACTGTATTACTAATTTGCTAGAACTATGAATGTGTTTATCGTTTATTTTATTAACTGGAAAACAAGATCAGCAATTGCAAGTAATTTGTAATTGAAGTAATTGAAATTACGCAATTTGCGATTTGTAATTGAATTACATTTGAGCCAGTAATTTGTTCAGCTGTGTATGTATCATTGGTTTTGTTAGATGTTGCCCACGTTGGTACATTTAATTCTCCACTGACCGATTAAACCAGGTCTTCCGCTCGTTTCCACCTGCCCAGGCAGAGGGCGCTGCTCGGACTGCCAAAAGTCATTCGCATGCCAAAATATCACCTTTGTAGGTGTTAAAAAATAAATAACAAAAAAAATGAAAAGTACGTCAAAAATGCGCCATTCCCCGAAGCAAAATTTTTAAAAAAATGTTCGGGGGAGAAGCACAACCCCCTTCCCAAACACCACCCCATTAACTGCCTCGCGAGAATGTATTTCCCGGGGCTAGCTGTGACCCTTGACGGGCGGGCTATAAAGCGCACATGCCATTGCGTGAGACTAAAACCCCGTTTACACGATCGAGCAATCATCGAGCAGACATCGAGCAAACGTCGAGCAAACATCGAGCTGGTTCGTCCAGCTAACATATAGCAGCTCGTCGAGCCAGCTTGATCGGGGTATAATATTCTGACAGATTGCTTTACTTGACATATATGAATCGACGTGATGTGATTGCGTGCGTCGTGCGTTTAACGAGCTCGGCACGACAGAATGATCACGCCAGCGATAATTACCAATCAATTAGTTACACACCCTATATAGATTCAGAGAAAGAGAAGGAAAAGGGACGAAGGGAACAACATTACATCAGGTTTACGATAATTACCGTGCGCGCTATTTGTAATCAATCACTTCTGCTGCTGATTGATTAGCTGAATATGCCGCATTGCTCATTACCGGGTGTTAGTTTAATACCTGCCTGTCTTTACGGTATCACGCAGTTTGCAGTACGTCAACACTGCTGCCTGTTGCATGCCAGTGTCAGCACCTGTTTCATTATGCATTATATCAGTACTTATCGCATCGATATTTAGTAGGCCTAAGAGCTGAGAAAAATTCCTGTGCTTCTGGTTGCCGTCCGTCCATATAACAAACCTGCGCACCTAAAATTTTTTGGAGCTTTAAAACATTAATGCGGTGTTTGCTTTGTTTACAAAGTGACGGACGGCCACACAGACGACAGGTTGACAGACGGACAGACGGACATACGCGAGACATACCATAAGCGAGACCGAGAGTACGGTCGGATAAAAATTTCATTCAGCTGCATGAATATGAAGCCTAAGGCTAAAACCAAAAAAAACTTAAGATTAAAGCTAAACTAAATATTTAACAAAAAGCCCAGCTGTCGCTAGGATGGGCCGACCGTACCGCCTATATCCGAAAGCCAGCGTTCGTCCGATTTCCGGTTGCAGAAAGAAAGCGATCTCCCAGAGTGACTATAGTCCCATTGCTTAGTTCATGAAGCCGCCTACGCTCGTACATCGGGCACGGTAAGCTGATGATGATAGTCCCATATACGCAAGGTGACGCTGCTATATCGACAATCAACGCCAGGATACGATACTGTAATTCGGCACACATGCATCAGTGATGGCTGCAGACAGCAACTTTGCATTTAAATTCGCGGCCAAATTGCTGAAGATAGAGACACGGTTACTATTGACAGCCTATGGACACTCGTAATCGCCGTATTCAACAGTACCATCGCCGACCCCCTACAAGGTACCGTTTAGCTGAAAAAACGTATAAACAGAAGATGATGACAATAAAAACAAACAAGAAGCCCAGCTGTCGCTGCAGTACTGACTTTTAAGGTCATTTAAGGTCAATGATTTTCATGTCATTTGAAAGCCAATACGCGACTTCCTATTAGTGATCAATAGGCCTGCGAGTCGCTGAGGTATACAGAAACTTGACCCGACTTGAGGCTAAAATGACCCCAAGTCGACGGCGGTCGACTTGAGCACATCCGACTCGACTTGACTTGACTTGACAGTGGCATAACGACTTGAGTCGAATTCAAACGACTTGAGACGTTCAGAAGTTGTGATGAATTTGCGTGAACGCTGTAGGTATGCTGCAAGGCGGCTATTCATAAAGTGTTTTATTCTTTCGGCGGACGTTTTGCATGCTCAAGTCTAACGCATAAGATTGACTATTCGTACGACCTAACGTTTAGCCACAATACATCCGTTACCGACGACGACAGACGGACGGACAGATAGACAGACGGACAGACGACAACCGTTACTTAGGCTACATGTAAGTACAATCAGCTAAAAACGAATCGAAACGATGAAAACGACGCAGCTGAACGATGTGTGATGCCTGCAGGGATAATGTTTGACTACGAGACGCCGTCGGCTGCGGCAGCTGCGCAGTCGGTCGTCGATGCCTATGCGCAAATCTGTGACGAGGCCGCCGGCTTTGTCGCTCGATACATCGACTCGGCTCTGCCGTTCCAGGAAAACTATCCCGCTCCGCTGATACAGCTCGACACGAAGAGGTCAGTCTTACCGACAGTGGCGTTCTAGAAGGGCCGGAAACGGGGAGGGGGTCAATTAATTGTTCACCCTGCATTTTTGACTAATCGTCGGAATATCTTTTTCCGTCGGAAAATTTTCGTTCAAAAATGTGATATTTGGGGCTGAAAACACCAATGTTGAAAAATTGGGGGGGGTTAAATTTCGAGCACCCGTGATCTGTTCTGTCAGAAATGCCCCGCCTCAAAGGCATACTTTGTAGCCCACGACACTGCTGGTTTCCGACCGTTTTAAGGCGTGTACAGAGCGACGTAACTGAACTGAACTGAACTCAACTGACATGGTTTAGTTTTTGACGAAATGACCAACGGGCAAGCAGTAATGCATTACAGTAGGCACCGTCTAACGGCGTCGGTGGCCTACGTGACTTCGCTCACGCATGCGTCAACCGCTAGATAACCAGTGGGCTCGCCCTGCTTGCCGATTGGTCAGTTCGTCAAAAACTAAACCGTGTCAGTTCAGTTCAGTTCAGTTACGCCGCTTTTTACGCGCTTTAGAGCGAGTTGCACCAACGTCGTTCAAGATCTTGGTTCAGCTGAACCTAGATCAAGAGTTAAACCGAGTTCACGCTGAATTATGTTGCACCAAGTTGAACTTGGATCAGCTGATCCCGTTCAGTTGAACGGCCGTGGTTATACCGTGGACGACTCTGATTGGTCAAGCCGTGCTCAGCCCG
>Ga0056128_1005527_pt1 | contig 15902 bp, 10 predicted proteins | sample WorMetLIZISLAND2_FD_71113 | JGI IMG/M metagenome (GOLD analysis project Ga0056128, IMG submission 71113) | Marine gutless worms symbiont microbial communities from Max Planck institute for Marine Microbiology, Germany - Olavius geniculatus... ...
GCCATAGATGGAATGACTATCCGATTTTGAATATCTTCATCCGTTTCGGAGATATTCGCCGCCGAACTTCGAAGTCGTCCAAAATCGGGCTAAATTTTGCATGTTTTTGGCCCCTGAAATTTTTTTGGGGTGCGCCCCCCAAATTTTGGGCCGGCATTATAAAATTCGGCCTATTACTGACCATCGTGCAAAATTTCACGCCGGTCGGCCCACGCATCTCGGAGATTTCGCGAGTGGAAAAAAAAACATCAGGGGTAAAACTTATGTCCGCTCCACAAGCTATCGCTTTCGGGCGAACTAACAAGAAGCTACTTTCATACATAAGCAAATAAAGATAACAGCAAATTATAGAAGTGAATGTAAACAAGCATGGTACCTGACACTGATAGGTCTGTTCAGACATTGGAGGCAAACTGCTCATCGTGTAGCATGGCAATGCATCCGCACTCAGCTGCAATGACGAAATACATACAAAAATACAGGGGCACCTTGATAATTTAAAGCATCAATAGTCCAAAAGTATTAAGTTTCTTTTCTATGTACTCACTACGAATGTTGACTCAATCTCCTCATGCGAACATTCTCTCAACTAGCATTAGGATTAGTAAAAATCCACATTACAGTACAGGGTGGGACAAAAAAAATTGGACCTGTTTGAACGTGGATAACTTTGCAAGGGTTACAAGTAGAAATATGTGTGACATGTCAAAAGTTTCAGAATTTTGGAGAGAAAAAGAATCAAACTTGCATAGCAAATCATATAAATATTCTTTGCCTAATTCCCTTCGTATATCAAACCTTTGAATTATAGGCACACAACCCAGAGATATGGCTTTATCAACAGCTTATGCTACTATTAATATCAGGACATTTTCTGACAATGCTTTACATATTTCAGTACCACTTAAGTACTAATTTTATTTCAATTATCAGCAGCATGGTTTAGCTTATCTATGACAAGCCCAGATATGGCCGACTGTCCAGTTGCTTGGCGTCTCAGATGTCGACAGTAAACCAAGCCTAACAATAACTAAGCTTAGTCACTCCTGCCTGGGAAACGTTTACACAATGTCTGGTTTTCCCGTGCTTCTTGTTTTAAAGTCACGATCTTCGGCCGTGATTCCAGTCCCCCTCTCGATGTAGTCTACTTATGACATCAGCAATATAATGATGTGTTAACGCATGAGCTAAAAAACTGATGCCTCAACAGCACTAGAAAAACCCGATACAGAAAACACAAAAAACATCGAAGACTGTGGTAAAAGCTAGCAAATGTGTTGTAGCTGGGCAGACCTTGAATGCCTCACTCCAGGTGATCTGCAGCAGAATGCTCTGCGTGGCAGCAGTCAGCAGAGTGTCCACCTGCCGCACGGAACTCATGTAGTACTCATCTGAATCAGCGTTCGACACACATATTCACAGATCTATATAACGATGACAATGACAATGCTAATGGATGTGGGATGAATCGAAGTCAATGAGAGCACAGCTGGGTTTTTGCCGGCAAAAATCTGTTTCTGCCACTGAAGAGGTTTAAACCGCTTTAAACCACTGAAACCCTGGTTTAAATTGATAGTACGGGCCAGAGCTCATTATGCCAATTTTTGCAGCATTACCAGACTAATATGCAAATCACGTAAGAACATTTCAGATGCAACATTCACCATTCATAACACAACTGCAACCTTTTACAGAATGTATGCGAACAAATTAACAGAAAAAACAAGCGTTGGTTTTGTACGAAAAAAAATTAAAAATTAACTATTTACCATCAAAGTTGAATGTGGCCAAAACTGACAAAGATCTGTTTTTGAATATTTTTGAAGTTGAAGCAGTAACTTAATAAGTTATGCAAATTCACCAAAATACAACCTTTTATTTAATTATTGTTGATGCTTTGGCAACCGCTGCTGCCGAGATGAGGGGTCCTATCAACTTCCACTTATCTATGATTGCTTACTGTCCACCACAGCGAAACCTGGGGACAGTCATTCCAAAAAAGGCAGCAGTGGTTGCCGAAACATCAACAATAATTAAATAAAAGGTTGTATTTCGATGAATTTGCATAACTAATTCTGGCAAAGACCTGTTTTAACCAGTTTAGCAGAAACCTCCTAACTCTGATAATATAATGTTTTCATCACGTAAGAGTTCACCCAGCTTATTAGACAAATGCTGCACAGCCACTATACCAAACCACCATATGTCACGATAAAACTCTATGCTTAGCATCAATACTACACAACTCTCTTCCACTAAATAACTGACTAAGGTTGGTAAATTAAAAAAAAGTCTCAAAGTACTAAAAAGGCAACTAAATGAGAAAATTGTACCTTCTTCATTCTGGACAATACTGGCTAAGAACGAAGTATCCAATGCGGCACTCAGCATTGTGTGCATGAATACAGCAAATGTTGCCATCAACGGGTCCTCATCCAAGCTGCACAACAACCAATCACTGCTGCAGCCAGCTATAGTACTACACAATCACATCTTTATCACACTCCCGTCTAAGTAGTCAGCTGAATAAAAATCTACACGAAAGCTAAACAACAATCAACGTTACAGCCAACTATTACTACACATGTAATGAAAAAATATATCACTGTTTTCAGTGTGCCTGGAGACAGAAAAGACCAATAAAACCTTGTTGCAGCAATCTCTGAGACAACGATGGACTGAGATCTCAAAACCTCCTTCAAGAAAAGAGCTACCAGCTGAGGAATACAATGGGGTGTCAGTTTATGAACATCACAGCTTAGAATGGCAAAGAATTTATCAAGGTCCAGCATCAACAGCAGAAACTAGATCACCGACAAAATCTAATCAGTTCCTTCTTGGTATGCTCAGCAAGTCTGCAAAATTTAATCATTATCCAACTCTAACTTATTAAGTTATCTTGGATACAGACAGACCTTGTCACATAACTGCCTAAGCAGAGATTAAAATAAACATCAGAGCAGTAGCACTAGTACAAGGAGATGCAACAATGGCAGCAGTAAATGCAGTATATGCACTGTCCAGCAATACTATCAGGAACAGACCACTGTTACAAACTGCAGTTGAGCAGAGTACCTGTCTTCAGCTGGCTTCACAAGGAACCTGTCCTGAACCTTGACGGTCTCCTGCTTACGTCCTGCTGTCGAACTGATCAAGTCCACAAGAATTGCCTTGAAACTCGTCCGAATGTCGCCTGACCAACTCGAATACTGCAGACCAAACACAAAATCCATAAAAACCCTAAATGCAACACCAAATCACAACTTACTCACAACCATCTTTACCAGGTACTTAAATCATCAAAAAAAACTTCTTACCAATGTACAAAACTAACAGTCATAAACTCAAATGTCAGCAAGATTCTGCTAAATGAATGCAACTGCAAGAAAAAATGTACAGTGCAAATCACTGGGCCACATAGCGTCTTATCACAGACATAGACACATCACACCAGTTTTCTGGACTGCTGGCTGTTCTTGTGTGCTTTCGGCCATCTTTGTGGCTCATTTTCTCATTTTAGTCATCATCAGTATCCTCTTATACTTTTCGAATCTTAGGCTCATCACTTCTCATTACTTGACTGTTTGTCAATTCTGATTCTGCTTTTCTACACTCTAATGCTTGTTCCATTCTTCTCATTAGATTCAGCTTAAAATTGTAAGCTCGTATGCTAGATTAAACTAGCAACTTGCACATCAGTTTTTCTGATGCAAATTATGCTTCATGCCACATCATGCATACCACAGAGGCTGACTTGTGGACAAGTCCATCAGCAATTGGCAATGGATCAAACTTCTGCAGCAGTTTTCCCGTTTCAATCCTCCATATTGGGAATCCCTCCGTCTTCCAGACATCTTTACGCTCGATCACAAAGTCTCCTTTCTGCAAACGACACATACACAGAATATATCCATATTTGCATGCATGCATAATTAGTTGATTACACAATCTGAACAAGTGAACGTATGTGACTCCTATAAATGTTATAGAATATGCCACTTTAAGCAAATATGCATAAGTGCTCAATCAATCCAAATCATTTCTTATATGCACAATCCAACACTTGTCCTGAAGACCAAACTAGAAGAAGCTGATGCAACAAGTCTAACCCTAACCCCGACTTTTCACCTTCTAACCATTTATAAACTGGCACATGAAAATCGCACAATGATTAATCCTCCCATTTACACCTGATTTTCCTATTTACACATGGTTTTCAGTTTTCTAGCTTTGTGTCATATGATAGCACGTACTTAGTTGATCAATTTTTGTCTCGAGCACTTTTTTGCTAGGACGTGCAGTTTGGATGCTAGAGCCCAAAAGTGTCTTTCTGAGCGATTTAAGGCGAAAATAGACTAAGTCCAGTCGAGTGGCCAATGCATGCAATGCATGCAGCAACTGCTGATCTGTCGTACAATAGCGAGTGGCCGGGCTCAGTGTGCTGCCATTGTGTCGGACTGTCGGTAACCGTCTGTTCACGGTCTCTAGCCCCGTGCCGGCCTTTCGCCGTCTGTTTCCCATTCGACCGGGGCTCCCGCCATCCATCCCCGGCCTTGTGCTGCCTCTGGCCGTCCGTCTCCGGTTTGACCGAAACTTCCGTCGTCCGTCCCCCGCCTCATGCCAGCTTTTTGCCATTTCACCGTCCATCTGCCTCATTGACAGCGCTTTGCATCGTTTGTCCCTGTCCTTGACCGAGCTCACGCTGTCCGTCTCCAGGAAAAAATTCCGGAAAAGATCCCCATTTTGTGGGTGACCAAATGGAGCGCATCGGTGGGTCAAAACTATGAAATTCTAATCTTGAGAATGAACGCAAGTCCCAGTGTTTGCCTTTGAAAAATTCTGCTTACATTACATTACTGATGGAAAAAGGGAAAGGTCAACCCACCAACAGCAAAACTTCTGGCTATGGTCTTGCTTACTTTTAATATTCAGCTTATTGGCGGCGGTGAAGTGGTTGGTTGCAGAAGCCTTAACGGCAGTGGCAGCAAATGGCAGGCGGTTCCAGGGACTAATTCAAAGGGTCCTACTTGTAAAGGGAAGAAGAAAAGAAAGGGGAAAGGGGAAGGAAAAGAACAAAAAAGGAAGGAGTGAGAGAGAAAAAAAGTGAGGAAAAGAGGGAAGGAGGAAAAATAAAGAGCGGACGGGAAGGAAAAGAAAGAAGCCTCCTGGTGCTGACGAGAAATGGATGCCCCTGCAAAAACATCGACCTTCGATGATTTTGAAGGGTTATTACGTAGTCTTATTGCAGTACTTTTAAGCTCCCTCGCTCGACTCCGAACACGCTAAGTGTCAACATCTGTAGGACAAACTGAGAGACAGGAAATACCCATAATGCAACCTATTAGAATGACTGCATAACACACTGCTGACTGACTGATTACTATTTAAGCATATCATCACTGTATCAATAACAAAAGTACCTGGTAGCTGTGAGGCTCAGTGGGGTTGAGGTGGAACGCTGCCTCCGTATCATGCTGTGGATCCTTCTCTACTGTCACAGTGGCTGTGAGCTGCTCCCCACTGGATGAGCTAGATACTGCTGCTGCTGCTGCCCCTGGTGTGCTCACTCCTGGCATGTTCACACTTCTCCTGATCACACATGGCAAATCAGCACGGGTTTAGGTTTAGGATTAAAGGTTGTAGCTCTTCATGGGAAACCCATCTCAAAGCTATAGGATCACAGTGTCACCATCCACCAGACACAGGTGAACGAGTCCAGATTAACCCCAGCCAAACACGCCGGTATTCAATTTACCTACCCCAAAGAAAGGAAAGGCTAAGTTGACCTTAGTCTTGGTTATATACCTAGACGGTTTACCTGTCCACAGACAGTCAACCATCCAAGTTCTAACAACATGCTAGCAACCTGACCGGAAGTCGAAGCAATGACCTGTCAATCGTAAGCCCGACACCCTGCCGTTACAGCAACAAGCCAACGTTAAGTCAAGCACAAGTCACACACAAGCAACGCCATGCCTAACGTAACACGCCAAAAACAATTCAGTTTGTATGACTTCATCCTCCTGTCTTTCAGCACAGTGTCTGCAGTGCTATAACCACCTGTAATATCATTCCAGTTGTGTGATGGCTGAAATGCATTTTGGGTCAGAACACACTGTCGATCAGTCATTAAATAAACATGTTTTATCATGCTTTTAGAGTTTACTATGCCTTGTTACACTCAGATAATACACTCCAAACTATGACAAAATGCACAGATATTTTGCATTTACTTTCAGACATAAGTACCTCGTATTACTTATACCATTTTTATGCGCGAGAGCTAGCATAGCTAGCTAAAGCACGTATAAGCTTAAGCTATGGTAATTATGTCCTGGTGTCTTGTCTGTCACGTCCCGGTACCGATCCAAGGCCAGGTGAGAGAGAGACTTCTGGTTTTCACCACATGACAGCTTAGAGTCTCTAGTATTTTGTGACAAAATTTCATGCTGCTGGGTGAAAGGGATCCCCTCGAACTAGAGAGAGAAAGAGAGGCAAACACAATCCTGACCCGTAAATCCGGCGAAAGCATAACTCTACAGCGTTCACATGGTGGATTAGTGGTGCCACGTAACAAACTCATTATGCTATCGCCAATGTACATACATTGCAGTAAATAAGCCTATCTGTAGCCTATGCTAGAATTGCGACTTTCTCATCAATCGCCGGTAGTTATTTAGACGACAAAATTATAAATGTTAAGACACCCAACTTTTTGACGTACGTGATGCAAGTAATCGCTAAAAAGACGTTATTTTGCCGCTATTGGTTTGCCTTGTGTAAAAATGGTTGCAGATAGACACAGACATGCTGCTTATCATAACAAGCACTGGCGACGAGCTTCCTAGGAATGTCATCATCGATGACCTTGAATGACCTTCAACCCCCCAAAATCAAGGGTTTTAGTTAATTTTTCGTGACTTTTGGCTGCGACACACATTTCAAAAGTGAACCGTGCCAAAGTGACTGAGGATAGACCGAGAAAACCAGCACGTGAAATTTTATCAATTAAATGTAGATTTTAGCAGTGCAAGTCCCGATCCCCTAAATTCAAGGAAGGCTGCACACGCGGGTGTCAAAGAGAGGTGCCCCCTAAAAAGTTTTGCTGTTGTTGGTTGGTCTAGCATAAAATCGGTTGCAGATAGGCAGAGACATGCTGCTTGTCATAACAAGCACTGGCAATTAGCTTCTCAGAAATGTCAACATTGTTGACCTTGAACCCACGAAATAGGGTTTTTTTTGGTGATTTCTGGCAATTTTCGGCTGCAAAAAAGTGAATTGCGACGAGATGGATAGAGATAGACCAAGATTATCTGCGAACAGAAACTCCTGTAAGCTCTCACACATAATGCAGCTATCACGAGCATTAGCTCAGACTTCTTGTTTACTTCTACTACCAACACTTGCACTACTGCTGAGTTTTTGAACCAGCTAATTATTTCACAGATACTACAGTCCACTCTACACATTAAGCTGGGTTCTCAGCAGCAAACTTAGCAACCATCAGAACAAGAGTCCCTCAAAGGTTCGGTCAACCAAAAGTGCACATCTAAACTAATCTAGGCTTTTCCAAATAAATCCATTGAGATGCACGATAAGATAAGAAAATGGAAACAGACATAGATTTCAAAATCAAAAGAAACTGAATAACAGGTGGGGTGGCTTAACCAGAGCAATGGGGAGATTAAACTGCCATTACCAGATACATACCCGCCAATAGTTGCTGTGTGCGCAAGCGATGGCCCTCTGCTGCGGCTGCACATTATAATAAATACACCATGTCATAAACCCCACCAGCTGACGACATTTGGTCTAGTGCTAATGAATTCATCTCTATCAGAATTGTTAGTACAAGATAACAATCGGAAACTTAACAGTACTGTAACAGATGTATTGTTCTAGATCAATGAAGATGATAAAAGGTAATGTTACATACCCGCCAACAGTTGCTCTGTTTGCGAGTGTCGATCCTTTTGGTCTTCCACGACCTTTGTAGACATGACCTCCTCTAGTAACTTCCTGCGATTGCAGATATCACACAATGCACTACATGCAATGCAATGTTCGAAGATTTATGAGCATAGAGTTATGAGTTGATCCCACTTTCTAGGCAGTCAGCCCACCCACCCACAGGTGATATGATCTTAAACCTGACGTTAGACCGACATTACTTTCCGACAGGACTGAGGTTACCTTCTTAGCTGCAGAGCATCAACGCTCTTCGAACAGTACCAAATTTCACTGTTTGGTGACAGAGGCATGTGTGCAAGCACTTATCCAGAGTCATCACCTTGAAGTAAATCAGCCAGAAGTTAAACCCGTGACCTCTTTACTCACCGCAATATTTTATAAAATAAAAACATGCCCAGGTTGTTCTGTCTAAAAATGTATGCTTCAACAGATAGAACATGATAGCACAACAAACAAATAATTATATCACGCAAATTTCAATGCTGAATGATGCTGAATCCATTCAGCAACAACATGACTAACAGCAAAGAAATAGTACTGATACTAATTTCTGTTTGACACAAACAAAAACAATTGATGTTAATTATAAAGTTGCAAATTTTTCGGTTGCAGTATGTCTGCAAATGCCAGAAAGTCTGCTTTCTGAAAAAAGCTGACCAATCAAAAATTCCCTGACAAACACACCTTCATGAGTGAACTGACCTGTGTAGGTGTTTTACTGGTAGCAATTAGATCCTTCTCCATGCTGTCCTCCTGCTCTGAACCAATATAGCTTCCTTCAATGCCATCGTCCTCATCATAGCTGTCAGAATCACTGCCCTTACGTTTCCCTGCATCATCAATGACAAACAACTATACAACTAATAACATGGAAGGTTTACGAAATCACCCAAAACGATGTACAGATTAAACTGCCAACATTACAATGCCTGCCAGTGGTTGCCCTGCTATTAAGTGATGATACCAAGTAAGCACGTAAATTTACAGAGCACACAATGCTGTTCAGTAGCATGACGAATATGAATAGTTTCTTAGTGGTATAATGAACAGTTACTGTGATGCCACTATGGCACAAACAGTAACTAACAACATAAACAAAAACTACAACTCGACAAAAAGCAACAATTTTTACACCGATTATTCTGCATTCTGTTTAACAAATACCTCGCAATTCATTATCTAGAACTATCTGGCTAAATAAAGCTATCAAATGATGCAAAAATGCAAAACATAATGACAGCTAGAGATCTCACTTAGTATCTTTAAAGTAGTATCTAGCTAAAAATTCTGATGACACTGACACACTACACTACACTACGGTAGTGAAAAACACGCATTCCCATAACCGGTTAACAGAAGCAGCACAGTTACAAATGTGACACAAAGCAACATACATTAACAAACACAATGACGTACTCCTGGTAATGATGCTCTGACGAATCTGTTCTTTGGTGGCTCCTGCCTCACCTGCAGCAGGAACAGACCTTGCAAACCTCTGAGTGACTGCACTACCGGGTGGCCTACCTCTACCTCGACCCCTGCCACGCCCACTCACTGGTGTCCCACCTTCACTGACATACATAACCTTCTGACTACTGCCTTCCTGCACAACGATTGTCATTGGTGACTTTGACTTGTTATCCTGTGCAGATCCCATTTTCCGCTTAGACTCCGGTACATAAGCAATCGGTAGCTGCGGCGTCCTGCGAATCACTGTGCTGTTAGCGACGCTCGACAGTGTCTCCGACTTTGCACCTGACAGGAAGTCCGTAAATGATGAAAGAAAGCCGCTTTCAGTCACCACTCGCTGCACGATGTGGGCTGCGGGTTCTCCTGATCCATCGTCTGGATTTCCCGTAACATATGCAAACTCGCCATCATCTTCTTCTATCACTGGGATGGAAGAGGCTGCTGCTGCGCCAGCCCACTGCTGGAAATCAAGCTTAATCCCATGGCTCTGCTGATTGGAAGCATCCGCCAACATGCCCAGTATATCATCACCACTTGCTCCGCCCACTGCTGAACCAGCTAAACTCACCATTACACTGGTAGCATCTCCACCACCACCTAGCACTTGCCCTGACGACAAGTAGGTAGTTCCAGACCCATCTTGTGCAGCACTTCCATCCTCTTCCTGTATCACAAATTCATAGTTGGAAAAATCGATTGGCAAACCACGAGCCACCATCTCCTGCAGATCCCGAGGCAGCTGCTGGCCTGGCTGAAGAATGAAATCCTGCCCTCCGACTTTGAAATCAGCACTTTTCACATCACCACCTTCTGCCGGAAGTATGATGATCTGCATTGGCTCTGATGAATTCCCAGACACATTTGTAGCTGTTGTTCCAGTAGCCTGAGTCTCCAGAAACTGCTGGCCATCCAGCTGCTGTGCAGCTGATGTCGTGGCCTCGCTGGCACTGGTATTTGCTGCTTGTATCTCGACTGATGTAGCTGCCATCTCACCACTAGCAGCTTGATAATCAAGACTCAGATTCTGCTGCTCGGCACTGATATTTGCCAGATCCTCGAGTGACATCCGTGAGCCGATTGGCACTACCGATGCTCCGCTGGCAGCAGTGCTGTTACCCGTGGCAGCAGCCAGCAGCTCTGCATTAGAGCTGTCTATCTGGTAAGTGACACCATCAACAACAACATACAGGGACTCCCCAGGGCCAATGTTCTCTGGAAGACCTGTGAGCACGAGCTGCTGGGTTTCGGCGCCAGCCGTCGTTGCATCCACAGTCTGCTGGGACTGCTGCCAGTTTGGCTGCAGAACCGACACCTGCTGTTTGCCGCCAGGATTCTTAGCAGCTGCAGGTTTTGTCTGGCCTCGAGCAGCAACGTCCGGACGCAGCACTGACTGTGCATACTGGCGTCCGGTAAGAAGACTCTTGACAACACCACTTCCACCTGTCTCCATCACACTCTGCTGGGCTCCGTTCAGTTGCTGCGTGTTTCTCTGCTGGGACAAACTCTCCGCTGCTGATATGACACGCGTCGGCTGACTCTGACGACCCGAAGCTTTCACGTTACTGATTGATGTAGTTTTAGGAGATTGCTTGGAGAGCAGCTGATTCAGAGCATTCCACTGATTTTGATCCATCTAAGGCCAACAACTGCGGTCTATGACTGAACATCCGCAGTCAACAGTCTGCAGTTGCAAATGCTGAGCTGCGACTCTGCACACAGTACACAACAAAATGCACAGAATTAGAATACAGCATGGTATTGGTATCAGCCATAGCAGTCAAGAGACAGCTCTGAAAAGTGTCAGACAAACATTGTTTTAAAATGACTGCACCAAACAGCATATTTCATGAAAGCTAGGGCTATAAAACTAACTCTGTACACCAGCATCGCCATCATTAACTGTCAACTATTCATATTCACTACTCAGCATAATGTGTTAGGTATTGGTACTATCAGGCCAAATACAAACAAGCTATTCTGTCTTGCTACATTCGGATTAAAAAAAATACAGACATGATATCTAGCACAGGTCTCATTTTAAAGCCCATTTTCCTCATATGAACATGCTCTGAGTGCTACTGGCTGCCCCTCAGATCTCTCATTCTCCAAAATGGGTCAAGCCAAACTTGTCATCTGTTCTTCGACAATTCTGCCAACTGTTTCTCGTGTGTCAGCTTTGGGATACCGGTATTAGTCCCACGAATAATTTCTTTAATGCGCATTAATTCTTCAATGCGCTAATTCGACAGTACTAATGAGTAATGATTTTACATATTTTCATAACTTAATGTTTTTTAAAACTGCAATTGTTCCAATAACTGCATTTTTGCCTAAAAAGTGCATTGATCAAATTGGCCATCCAACCAGACTCAAAGTGACATCAATCAACAATCTGAAATTGACAATTTTCAGCCTATAACAACTCCAATTTAACTAGAGATAACATATGTCTTGAAAAACTGTGCATAGTCTATTATAAATTTTTAAAAATGCCGTAATTAACATTAACAGTTTAGTAATGTCTCTACAGAAGAACATCTCAGAACATTGACAATGTCGGCATACTGCAAATATTATCACTAATGTCATTGGGCATAGGCATTGCGCAATGTCATCAGGCAATGAAAAGTGGTTAGAATAATTTGATACAGTGCTGCATAATGGCCTATACTGGAATAAAACATCAAAACAAAACCTTACTCCAACAAGCAAACAGTTACTCATGCATATACACATTCAGTACTGTACTAAGTGTACTTTCTTATTCACACTACTAATAAACGTAAGCGAAGATTAGCACACTGGTCACTGGTCAGCTATATGGCACACATAAGAATATACTTATTACAAAAACTCAAACTATGAAATCGATCCTCACTATTATTTCGGTCCAGGCCGGTTTCAGACAGTACCGGGCAATGTCAGGCGCCAAGTTCAACGCAGCCGAAAAAAATTCGAACAAATTTTTCACCTGGCTGAACAAAAATTGTGCAACGGTTGGTAAAAAACATTCACAGACTACTGACTTGTCTGTGAAATACGGTCACGATAATCGAATGACAGCGTTAGCGGGACTACGCCGCGGCGAAATTACCAAAAGGACGCTATACACATCCACATGATTTAACGCCCTATTTTCGCTATAAATTACCTGCAGTACGGTTATCTAAAACCAAAAAATGTCTAGGATATTGGATACGGCCAGATACACGCAATATTTACTGAGAAAAAAGCAAGTAAAGCCGAATATTACACACAAAAAACATCACCAAAACCGCCATATTGTGCGCTTGCTACCCACAATGCCTGAGGCCGAGCACCAGCCTGCCGGGCGCCGGCTTCTCTGCTGTTGAATCAGCCTCCCGCAGCATTTTGCATTTATCATTTACTTTGCGACTTACGTCATTGGCGCATTAGCGCTGAGTTTTTGTTTTATTGTTTCAGTTGAAGCAATCTTATCAAAAAATGCTAGTTGTTTGAGAATCATAGTGGTCTGAGCCCAAAATTATGTTATTTTGCTGGCCTTTGCATGGCCCTTTGACCTTGGTGGGCCGGATCAGTGTTTAGGCAGTGTCGTAAAATTGCCGCCATTTTATAGAAAAAGTGATGGCGGATGTTAGGTTACTGTGGCGTGTCGTTAGAATTATAGTCATGAAGACAACGTTATTTAAGTTACAGTTTTGGCTGGATGATGCTCCAACGTAATGTGAAGTACATTACGTGCACTAAGTGCGCAACCGTGCGTGTAATCAGCTCTGTGGGCTGGTCAATGTTGTTCGGAAACACGGACAATGTGCTCAAACCATTCCACGCCATCACCGCCAAGTCTTTGGAAGTTTGCACTGCTGCTGGTGTGGCATAACTGGCATTGTAAACGAGTCCTGGTGGTGATCCATATTCTTTTGTACATTGTGGAGCATCAGGTCCAGGATTCTTAAGCATTAGGAATTATCAAAGCTGTATTGTGCTTTGTGTTCGCCTGGTGGCTGTACAGTATGCAGTGATTGGCGAGTATGCATCTAGTTCATGATGTGTCTGATAACATGACTAGATACACACTCGTCCGTTGGTGCATTTATCTCATCCATGTTGATGCCACTGTGTCCATATCATCTGTGGTGAAAGCTAGCATTTAGGCAAAGCCATCATAAGCAGTCAATTACAAGTGCTTAAAGTGGGTCAGAGAAATGAAATACCAGTACTTCCATGACCACCAGAACACATACCACCATTTTTAGATAGGAAGTAAACAGCTGTTGAATTAACGCGCAATGAAAAAGTTAATGCCCCTTAAAGAAAATTAGTGTAATTAATTCTGTGAAGCATGAATTCCAATATTACATTCAGCTGTGTATATTTAATGATCGAACGATATACAAGTAATTGAAAATTGTTTTGTTGCAGTTCCATCACTACTGTCATGGTCCTGCGAGCAGCGACACAGGCACAACTTCATGGGCTTCATTCCGGTCACCCACTTGATGTTTTCCACCTACAATTTGCGCAGTATTAATGATGCATTATTAATAAATAATAATAAGTAAAGCGGATTTATACACGGCGCCTAAAAGCAGAAGTCACTAGGCATCGCAGTCTCAATCAATCAAACAAATGTGTCTTTAGTTGCACTTTGAACTGTTCATAGTCTTCTATGCGTTAATGCATGTGTTAAAAAATTGCATGGTTCTTATAAGTTAGGGAAAACTGGAAAAAGTCAGGGAATTTGTATGGTCATGAAAAGGTCAGGGAAAGTGTTATTTAAAAAAAGTGAGGGAAAATGATCTTGAATCATGCAGACTGCATATATTTTTGATTGTTGCACCTACAAATATTAAAATGCAGGCAAATTTGTGGCTTCCATAGAACGTCCAAAAGCTAGAAATGTTTCAGCTTCAGGGGGGCTTTGTCCAAGCCTCCCTTACCCACAACCAGGGCCTCTGTTGTTTGCATATTGCTCCATTAATGGTGCTTCATTACTTTTTCATATAGTGTACTATTTCCTACATTTGTGTGATAAGGTTATTGTTTTGATAAGGTCAGGAAAATTGTCATTCCATGATTGGAAAAGTCAGGGAATTTTGCTGCAGAAGACCTGTAGGAACCCTGAAATTAACGCTTCGACAGCTCTAGAAATAATACACTGTGGTATTAGATTTGCAATCAGCACTCGAACAGTTACCATAATGGCACTTTTTCACTTCAAGCCCTGACTATGATTCACATTGACATAATTGCTGGAAATTCATGTGGTCCTCGGCATGTTCAAACACATGCTGTTATTTTACAAGAAATTTGAGCTAAGGCTCACGAGACGTGCGAAAGCCTATAGCAGTTCCTGTTTGCAAACTGTCAGTCTATCTCCAGCCGTTTTCACGAAAGACTGGCCAACAACGAGAAAATAACGACTTACGTGGGTACTGCTCTTTGATGCCCTCGTTCGCAGGTTTCCTTGAACCTAGACAAGTAATTTGAGCAAAGCTCACGAGACACACGAAAGCCTATAGCAGTTCCTGTTTGCAGGTAATCTTAGTCTATCTCCATCCATTTCGTCGTAATTCACTCTTTTGCAGCCAAAAATGGCCAAAAAATCTCATTAAATCAATATTTTTAGGGTTCAAGGTCATTCAAGGTCATTGATGTTAATAAATTTAAAAAGCCTGTCACCAGTGCTTGTTATGATAAGCAGCATGTCAGTGCCTATCTGCAACCAGGTTCACGCTACACGCGATAATAGCGGTAAAATAACCACTTTTTAGGGGGGTAGCTGTCTTTGACGCCCGCCTGCGCCGGCCTCCTTGAACTTAGGGGGTCGGGACTTGGACTGCTAAAATCTACGTTGAATGCTGAAAATTTCATACGCAGGTTGTCTTGGTCTATCTCCAGCCATTTCATCGCAATTCGGTGTAGAAATGTGCGCTGCATCCAAAAACTGCGAAAAATTTACTAAAAACCTCTTTTTGAGGGGTTCAAGGTCGTTCAAGGTCATCGATGTTGGTAAATCCAAAAAGCCTGTCAGTAGTGCGTGTTACGATAAGTAGCATGTATGTACCTATCGGCAACCGTTTTCACATTATCCGAGCCAATAACGGCAAAATGACGTCTTTTTTTAGGGGGGTACCCCTCTTTGACGCCCTCGTTTGAGGGGAACCCCTGCACCCAGTGGCACGAAATTTTGTCACAATAAACTAGAGACCTTGGGGCAGCCCACAGTGAAGATTTCGTGATCCTAGCTTGCACCGTTTTGATACAGATCACGAGTGTGACAGACAGACAGACGGACGGACGGACGGACAGACGCCCAGACGATGGCAAAGACGCGTGAAGCATCCTGCTTTCGCGCGTAAAAAGTGATATTTTGCTGGTTGTGTTTTCCCCAGGTAGTGCAGAAACAAATGCTGGGTGAGGTGGAAAACTGAATGGTCATTTGATGGCAAGTTGTGTCAGGAATATTCGTACCAAAA
>Ga0056128_1005528_pt1 | contig 15902 bp, 7 predicted proteins | sample WorMetLIZISLAND2_FD_71113 | JGI IMG/M metagenome (GOLD analysis project Ga0056128, IMG submission 71113) | Marine gutless worms symbiont microbial communities from Max Planck institute for Marine Microbiology, Germany - Olavius geniculatus... ...
CTAATGAACGAAAATAATAACAAACACAATAAATAACTAAAATAAATATTCATCTTCCGTTGTAAACAATCACCATGGCAACATAAACAAAATTTGTTGTCTGATATTCAAAAAGTCGGCCGACAAAATCGTCAAAGATAGAACATGCTCTATCTTTGCCGACAAAATCGGGCCATTTTGTTGGCCGACGAAATCAGGCGATTTTTGCATGACACACGACAGATTTTTGTCGGGCGATTTTGTCGGCAGATAAAATCGGCCGATTTTGTCGTTCGTCTGACATCCTCTTAAGTCAGTGGCACTCATATGCAGCGACTAACAAAAGCAATTTCTCGAATCTAAGCTGATCTCTGGTTAATCTGCAGTATAAATACAGCTCACGACAAATGCAAGTTCCCATTTCATCTGCTATAGAACATGTATCTACACATGCAAACTTGCAAAGTTAGTAACGAAACAAATGTCACGTGCAATCAAACCGCGGGTTTGATTCACAGACAATTCACAGAAAAACTAGCTTGCATACTAAACAGCTTGCTCGCACAATAAGTTGCAGCTGGATGGATGGTAATGTCACTTGAGTTGGGCAACAGTAATTACAATATAACTCTGAGGTCCATCAAAGTCGAGACAAACTTAACACAGCTGCAGTCAGCCTATTTGCACAAATCTATTAACCAAATGTAATAAAGGGAAAAGTGTTGAGAAAATGTGTCGTAATTACAACAGACTAAGCAATCAGTAGACTAGTCTTTTTCTTTTAACACCATTTCTGCCCCAGGATGACATCTGAAACAGACCGAGTCAATACTCTATTCTAAATTTTTAAAAACCACTTTTGCTATAGATAAATGCAAGTTCCCATTTCATATGCTATAGAGCATGTATCTACGCAACTTGCAAAGTTAGTAACGAGACAAATGTCAGGCGCAATCAAACCGCAGGAAACCAGACAATTCACAGAAAAACTACATGGAATACATTTTATGCTGTTTCTAGTGCATTTTGCATACGATATTCATACTGCTAATAATAAATACAGGTAATACATCACAGCAATGAACTAATTCATATCACACCAAACAGCTGCAAACTGCGCAGTCCGCAAGCTGACCGGTCCACAAACAATCTGTCCATGAATCGTCCGCTAACCACAGCGAGCACCGAGCAGTTTCGGCAATGTGACACAAACGTCGTGCAGTCATCGGTGTCAGTGTATTCGCGTGAGTTCTTCCACAATCTTGATGATATCATCGACAGTCGCATCGCGCTTCATCCCGCTGCCATCATCCACCTATATGCCAATGTCACAACACACGCTACAACCGGACACCCGGCCAGCCACATACAACAACCCCCTCAAACACCCACCCATCCCGAACTTAGTCCAATGTTAGTTCGTTGTTCCACTGATAATTAGTGTTATCATGGTTAAATTTTTAAAACTTCTGAACATATAAATTTGTAAATTTATGCATATTTATTCGACGTAGATATTATCTAGCACTAGTAATATGGACCTCTTAAAAAGCTGGGCTTAACCCCCAAAATGCATTAAAACCCACAGAGTTGGGCTTGTTTATAAATCTGTGGTTTTCAAAACCCTGTCACAGCAGCAGACCATATGTGACTGACACAGAATCACATCAAAATGTCATGCAGTGCCTCCTACAGTTCTAAATGGCAGCACTCAACAATTAAAACGCTAGGCCTGAACAATCTAACAAATCCGTAATAAAACCTGAAATGCCTTGTAAAATACAAATTATAAGTTGTAAAGTCCATAGGCCACAACGAATAAGGATGCTTTAGGATTATGTTTCAAAGTCTAGCACGTGGCAGTGTGATGAATGTCAGTAGGCAGTTGATAACAAGCTTGTGGATGTATAATACAACACTGGCATTGAGTTAAATGATAAGCTACAGAACAAGAGACCAACTTATGGACATCAACATCAAAACACAGATCAACAAGACAGCCTCAAGATCAAAACCAATGAACTTGGAATCAGACTGAAGATTAGACTAAACTTTTGAGACCACTTAGACCAAGAAATATGATGAACATATTTAACCAAAAATATTGTTCAATTTCAAAAATGGACAAATATCTTGATTAAACTGATGAACAGAAGTAGAATGCTTTAACAAACATTTTCCAATAAGAGCACAAAGTTCAAAACAAAAGTTCTCTGGCATCAGAAAAGTTTTAAACCTAATGGTACCCTCATTTTTCAAATGAACACAGCATAATGCAGTGTCATGCCAAATGGAAGTGCTGCATAATGACGCCAGGCAACTACATACAAAGATGCCAGAACAGACCTGAAGACCCTGTACAACTTCTTGCATTTTGTCTCTGTTCAGATCCAGATAACTCTCGATGAGATCGCCATCAATAAACCCAGCAACCGGCTCCGTCTTCTGCTCCGTGTGAAACGAGCGCCAGCTGTAAGACACTTCGTCAACAGAAACTCCCTCTGTTCTTTTTTCAACCAGTTTTACAGATTATAAACATCAACATGTATTAAAACTGACAGATGCAAATATTGAAAGTGACCGCACCGGGACACTGCTGGGTAACGACCTTAAGCAAATTGTTCACACACGTGCCTCTGTCACCAAGCAGTATAATTTGGTATTGGTCAAAGGGCGGTGATGCCCCAAGGCTGGGAAGGTAACCGTACTCAAAGGTGACGGACTCAAGTGGTTTATCCACCCACGGGCTCAACGGCCGTGAGTGGGAGATGAGCAACCCACCTATGCCCCAGTTGGGGTATGGCACCTTTACCTTCTACTATAAAATACCCGACATCTCATAGCTGACTTTTGTCTTGATATTTCCCTGATAGAGGCTGAATCATGTGACATTTTCAGAATTTCCAGACAACAAGCAGTCTTCCTGCCATAACAGCACACTGCCTGGTACTGTTGGCCGCATGAGAGGAAAGCAATTTGGTTAGTGCCTATTGACTAAGTAATCCCTAAAGATTCCCAATGCCATTTTAGCTCCAATACTATTGAGTGACATCAGAATGCACCAAATATAATATTAGAATACCAAAAAATTTATATGATTATAAATCCAAACATGCATTTGCAGCAAACAATAATAACTATACTCTATGGACCTAGTTCTACACATAGATGTCATCACGGTAACTTACGACAAATCAGCCTAGCTGACAAAAATTTGGAAACATTGCCAGATGAACAAAATAAACGAAGTGCCAGTACAAACGTACAGTATGAAATGTATATATGGTTTCCATTTATTCAGAGTAAAGAGCAAAAGGATACAAGCCATGCTCAATCTTGCCAACACTCTTTATCATGTTAGCCAGCTTGCCCTGCAGCTCCAGCATGAAGCTGTAAAAGTCGTCCGGCAGCTGAGTTACCAGACCTACAATACATTGTTACAGAACACGCTGCCAGCCACTCAGCGACTGCCAATCACTACGATCTAGCCTCATCCACGACTTCACAGCTGTGACATTTTCCGTAAAACTGGCATCGTCGTCTTTCACAAAATTGGGCACTGTCTACAAAAATCCCCACTCTTTCGTGATAGCGATGATTTTTTTCTCATAAAATTACTGTCAATTCTGTCTTGAAGATTTCCTACTTGCATTAACTGTAAAATTAGCATTAACGTTTTTCACATAATTAAACAACGTCCACGAAAATCCCACCATGTCATGACAGCCATGATATTTTCGCAGAGTTATTATCAATTTTTGACTTAGGAATTTGTACTTCCCAGTGACCGGTAAAAACAATACCAGTAATTAAATGCTCTCTTACTGCTGCCATATTAAAAACGCATGATTCGTGAACTGTCACTGACTACTTATTAAGTAATAATATCCAGAAAATCACGACAGAATGTTTCAAAGTTTGTTGGTATGTCAGATTACTCTGATACGAAGCAAATGATCATTTTCGTGTTGAAATACAGGATAAAAATAAAGCCCACACAGTTTTCGTGAATTTGTTGTAATCTATCTATGAATTTTGGCATGTTTGAAAAAGCGACAAAGAAATCTTATATTTTAGTCTGTAAATTAAATCAGACCTTATGAATGATATGTTCAACAAGCACAAGTTATCCACAGAGATATAATACACAAATATGTGAGATAACATGACCAAGAGATTTACTAGGAAAACAATCGAAGAGCTAAATTCCAAAACCCGGTCATGACCATTTTTATTTTGTTGAGAAATCAGTTAAATTACATAACCCGGTCACTCATGTGTCATTTGCTGCAGAAAATAAAAAATGGTCGGGACTGGGTTTTGGAATTTAGCTATTACTGAGGTATGAGCCAAATAAGGTTACAGGTTTACGCTTTGCCATGGGTCAGGTCAAAAGCTTGGATACTGTATTCCTAGCATCGAAACCAAAGCCACTTCTGATGTTTCACTATTCACCTATCGGAGGGTTTGGAGACTTGTACTGGAAAGCTGCACAAAACCTGAATGAATTGTCATTCCTGACACCACCAATGATGATGCAAAGTTTTGCTTGCAAAATGCATGGGTGAAAGTTACAACAGACTTACCTATGGCTCCATTGACGGTGCCAAACAGAATAGATCCCTGTGTGGGAGTTGACATCTCTCCAGGATGCCTCATCACCAACGAGCCTACAGTTAACAACAGCAACACATGACAAACATAAAACAGATGCATGCATCACAAAGCACTAAGAAATCCTGCAAACACAACAGCTAGCATACTAAAAATATACCACATGGAAATATCATTGCCATCACCACCATTATCACCAATATATGTAAAAAAAAAACTTACCAGTTTAAAATGTGTGTCAGGACGATGTGATGTTATCAATCCTCTAAAAACAACAAAAATCATTTGGGTAACCTTAGATGGGGCTATGCAAATGGCATCCTAACAAGCTGACTCTAGTTGGTAATCACTAACATAGTCTAAAGCCTTCATCATTTTATGTTGTTTGTTGTATTACTTGCCCAATGGTTACTGATTAACGTAACTGCCGAAATGTTTCTGTTATGGCTTAGCAATTGGTAACAAACAAACGAATATATGACCCAGCACCGAGATAGTATTTAGGTACCCGCCCATCTGTATAGTTTCAAACTGTCCAACTGCAAAACACAGCCTTAACCATGACATTAGACATCTTGAAGCTAAAAATGGTGTAGCAGCTACTTTGTCCTGAGGAACTTTCGTACCAATCTTGGGTTTTTATACTTTGTTGCCTGAGTTAGGAACGTGTATAGAATGCAGACAGGGATGCACAGGCATAGCACTTATTATGATAGCTGGCTTATAAAGTGACGGGACACTGCTAATGTCTATTAAGAATGTAAAGTTATCAGTGTGCTTGTCGTTCATAACTGGCTGTTGTCTTGGCCAGTGACATCATGGGCACTGATTAGCACGTGACCAGTCGCCGGTTGCTGTCAGTTTTTTATTGGCATCAAATTCCATTCGCTGCTAATGCACTCACAGTATTTTGGGCCAAAGTCAAGCAGCCATACGAGATCAGCACATTATCATGGCACAGAATTTTAAATAGCTAATATTGTACAATCATATTTGTTGTTTATTGTCATAAATACGGTGCAAATGTTAAGCTATTGGGCTTAATCAGTAACCATTGGGCAAGTGATACGACAAATAACATAGAATGAAGAAGGCTTTAGACTATGTTAGTGATTACCAACTAGAGTCAGCTTGTATCGACGCTATGTACATAGCCCCATCTAGAGATACCAAAAATGATTTTTTGCTGTTTTAGAGGATTAATATCATCACATCATCCTTACACACATCTTAAAACTGGTAAGTCTTTTTTACATATATATTTGCTGTTTTATTGCCAGAAGTCAGGGAATGAGCCTGACTCATGTAAGAAGCACTACAGCAAAACCCGTAGGCCTACCTTTACCTTTTACCTTTGTAAGGCAGAATTCGATTGGCAGCTTTCGATGGTGCATTTCTGAAAACCCCCGTACAGACGCAAAAATGTTGCTGATATCTCTTACACAAGCTGAGTTATGGCCAATTTTGTCCCAAATTTCGTTGCTATGGAAACAGAAGTCTCCAGTCGGGTACAGAACGTTGGATGTGTCTACTACTACTGCTGGCCTATTTTGTGCTGATGTGCCGTTAAGAAACTACTCACTCACTCACTACTCGTTATACCTGGAAACCAGGGTTGGCTGTGTCCGCTGTGGTAGACTTCGACTGACATCATCTAACTGCCAAACCCTCAACCCGCTCCCTTCCGTCAGATGCAAGGATCTTAGTAATATTTGTTGTGCAAGCCAAGGTATAGCCCATTGTGTCTTAAATTTCATTGCCATGGCAATGAGGGTCGGATGAGGTAGAATTCGATTGGCAGCTTTCGATGGTACATTTCTGAAAACCCCTGTACAGACGCAAAAATGTTGCTGATATCTCTTACGCAAGCTGAGTTATGGCCAATTTTGTCCCAAATTTCGTTGCCATGGCAACAGAAGTCGGTCGGGAAAAATGTGATTGGCGCCATTCGATGGCCCATACCCGAAAACCCGCTATAGGTGCAAAAATCTCGCAGAAATCTCTTACACAAGCCAAGCTATAGCCAATTTTGTCCCAAATTTTGTTTCCATGGCATCGAGGGTCAATTGGGGGTAAATATAAATGTCACCATTAATTAGGCTGACTCCAAAAACCATACCCTAGAACCCAAAATTACAACTCTACTTTGCTCAACTGAAGTTATAACAGTTTAAAGAATTTCAAAAATTTTCCCCATAGGAGCCATTGTAATTTTTCGAATAATTAAGTCAAAAATTAAATTTTTTTTATTTTAACATCAAAAAGGCACTCCCTTGCGCAGAACCATGTCGTTAGACGTATTAAGCATGAAAATCGATCCAACGGACTCGCCTGTAAGCGAGTTCAAGGACCAAAAAAAGTCAACATGTGAACACGGGAGGGGTGTATATTTCACCTATATGGGGAGCAAAAACCCCTGGGTGGACTGAGCCCCAATTTTTTTGGTGCTAGATGTCCCCGACGTAATCAAGCCATTCAAATTTGGTGATGATCGGTTCAGGCGTTTTTGGTTGGCTGAAGGTCAAATTTCCCATTTAACCATAGACTTTGAAGGTTGTCCTTACAACACTCACACTACCGTGTGAGGCGTGATGTCTGTGTTTTTTACTTCACAGTTTATAGATGTCATAATAGGAAAAAATCCCATTCAAATGTCTAAAACTAGACTGTGATCTGGATTGCCACCAAAATCAAATCACATGTTACCAAATTGCTAAGCTTCCACACTACAACAAATTTTCGCATCAAAATTGGTTCATAATTCCTGGATAATGTTGCAAACAGAGAAAGAGAGAGAAAAGAAAAACAAAAGTGTAGCTATGACCACAGATATAACGTCTGTTTTCACTTAAAGCCAGCATTCTGAAGCCAATTCTAGAATTCAAATTCAGTAGTCAGTACATGCAAACAATATGACTCGACTACTGCTCTATACAGTCGTGAGTTCCTCCACTGACATATGACCTTATCCGCACTTGAGATAAACCTAGTGTAATAGTTATTATAGTTATAAACCTAGTATAGTATAATATAATAATAATAATAATAAACAGATACATCTTATGATGAATGCAATATGTCTCACATAAGATAAAAAACCAACAAAATAACAACAAAATGGACGAACCATGTCGAAATACGTTGACAAACTCTCCAAGGTGGTACAGTCCGACCTCCTGCAGATGCAGTCGCTCCTCGTCGGTCGTCGCGGCACTGTCCTTCTGACATGTGAACAGGTTGAATGAATTCTCAGCACCCAGGAAAGTGTCGTCATCGACTATCTCCACCGACGACATCCAGTTAGGTGTGAAGTCACGAGCAATCTGAATATCAACAAGAAAGTTCTACTGAACAAGCAGTTTATTGAACACATGTCAGATGAACATGCTTACAATAAAACACCTTATAAAAACACAAGAAATATGTGGAAGGCAATAAAACAGAATCGAATCAGGTTCGAATGGCAAATCAGGTTCAAGCTTCTTTCTTCTACTTATAAAGCTATACATACCGGTAACCCACCTTATCCTGCTGATCTTCTACATCATCACAAATCTACAAGGTTCACCCACTTATCTTCCAGCCATCTACTTGACGTTCCGCACCATAAGTTGTCTTTTGGTTCCCGTGCATTTCGAGTTTCCGCACCATAAGTATATAATTCCGTTCCTCTTCATATCCGTCAAGCTCAAACACTTGCCTCTTTCAGACGTCATCTTAAGACTTATTATTTAAGTCTGCTTATCTTGCCCGCTAGCACTCCTTTCTAACACACCCTGATTCTCTTGTGAGATTTTGCCACTATATAGATTGCTACTTACTTACTTACCTACAGAATTATGAAACATGAACACAGCAAAGCAGTGAGTGAGATAATAACACATAACCTAATAAAGTTATCGCAAACTCAGACAATAACGTTCTTCTTATCAAAACGATATCTGACAATGACAGAAAAACTGACATCTAGCAATCAGCAGACATACAGAAAAATTCAGACATCAGGGACTGTTTGGGTGGGAATCTCTCCTGTTGGTCATTAAAACAGCTTGGAGTTGTTAAACAATAAACATATTGATAATAGTGATGATTCGATATATCGAAAATATCGATATATTGTTTTCGATATCGATATATTGTATCATATCATATAAAAAAATCGACTTTCCTGATATATCGCGATATTCAAGAGTATTGTGATATTTTATGCTATCGCAATATTTTCTACAGATTCTTCACTACGCTGCATGACTGGAGAGAAAGATTACAAATGGGACGAGTTAATGATGTCATCATTTAACTACACTCATAATATAATTCCACCTAAAGACATATTTTATTGTTTAAATAGAGCATATTCCCTTGCTCAATGTTCACGTCTTGTTCCTATGCTTGTATAAGATTTACATACACATTATTTAAAAATACTGATATCGATATCGCGATATTTTGTAAAATATTGTATCAATATCATATTGAAATTGAAATCCTGATATCAAATCGTCACTAATTGCTAATGCTGCCAATTTTTCAGCTGAGCTGACAACAGGCCCAGCCCATCAATTTTTCACCATGACTGGCCTGTTTCAGTAACTGAAACATCAGATGCATTTACATCATTATTTTTCAAAAATCACAATCTAACCATTAGCTATAAAACAGGTCAATATCAGACAACATGAGTCGAACAGATCTTTTCCACAAACTTGACAATTTAAAAATTACAAAGTCTGAATCAATTAGCTTCAACCCTATGACTTATGGCATGGCACAGCACATTTCACTTCCATGCCTAGTCTGGCCCAGAAGCTGCCCAGACATGCATGCCTCAAGGCATTGCACTCAACTGTAAGATACATCAGTAAAGAATGAACAACTACCACTGATGATAGCAGTCAATGCAAAGTGCGACGGACCGACTGACCTCCTCAAAGCAGCCCTCCATGGCCTTGTAAACCAGCAGAGTCATGGATCGCATCAGGTCTCCGACGAGAACGAAGTCGCCTTTGGTCTTAGTGTAGAGAGCAATGATATTGTTGGCATGGTTGCACTCCACACGTAGTTCCTTCTCAGCAGTCCACTCAAACAGACGAACCTGCACGCGGCAGACCATAACGCTGACACTAGCTAGCCACAACGACGTCTACTGTGCTGAGATCATTGCCAGGGCTCACTCAGCTATCTGATAAATATACAACAGCACTTGGCCACCCAATCAGCCTCAGCCACAGATCTGCCTAAATATGGCAGCTATAGTATTACATTCACCATTGCTATTTATCACTATTCAGCCCAAAAGCTGATATGTCATAATAATAAAGATGTATGCAACGAAACAATGCATCATCTAAACTGCTACACGCACTGGAGTTGCCCCAAACATAAAAATAACAATAAACTATTTTCCCTAACAAGATACCTAACAGAGTGTTGGTCAATTCCCGGTCATTTCCAGGGGCCAAATTTTCGAAACCTTCCTAAGACATTTTCCAAAGATCTTCCTATGTCAGATGATTTAGAAATGCTAAAGAAGTTTTCTTATCCGAATTTTCGACGGCTTTCTTTGCGTTTCCAAAGAACTTCTTCTTTTCTTATCTTTCTAAACTAGTTCAACCAATCAGATGCACTTGTACCGACCATGTGACATAATCGAAACTTCTTAGGAAAACTTCTTATCTTAGCACGTCGACGAGAAACGCATTTTAAACTCTGCTTCATTTTTTAAGTTGACCAAACGTCAATTTCCTTTACTTACTCATTGTTGATTTTACCGCAGCGTTATGCAAATAACCTATGACGTCACATATGACATCTGAGCTAAGTGTCAACACTGCGTACATTTTTTGCAAATTTCATTTTATTACACAGCTTTCTCCGTGTAGGACAAGGTTAGTGCTTTCCTATACATTTTCCTAAATTCTTCCTAAGAAGTTTTCAAAGAAATTTCGAAAATCTGCATACTTTCTTTGGAAAAAAAGGCTTCCAAAGATCTTCCTAAGAAGTTTCGCAAATTTGGCCCCAGGTTTTTCCAAACAACTTGTTAGCCTGCTACGCACACCAAAACAGCCAGAAATTTATGAAGACAAAAGATGAATGCAAAAATGCTGAATGTAACGTACTGCACTATTGACGCTTGCCAGCAGTTTCCCATTGAATTCACACAACGAATAAGCAGCACCCTTTATTTCTTTCTCAGCAACCTGCGATAATTTGCCTGCAATAAAAAAAACAATCACTGGTTATCATTAAATTAAAGATCAAACAACGTTATAACAGTTGTTCCACAGAACATGCAAGTCAGAAAGATGAGTAAGTTCTCACTTGGTGACTAAACAGCGTACATTTATGCTTAAATGGAAGTAAGCGATCAACAATGCAGACTCAACAGTTGAGACCGATACGGAAAATCGGCATTAATAAACAGTGCAAGCATCAAAACTGCTGGGTGACTTGGCACAAGCGTTCACCAAACTTTTGTTACGAGACTTCTTAAATAGAACCGGGAACATCCAACATTTCAGTTTATATTCCTTCATTGTTATAAACAAGATGGTGCCGGCAACAGGGCAATCAATCGTGGACATGGAGCAATGCTACAGCCCAGGCTGGATATGCACTGCAGCAATAATGATTATTATCAAAAACACTCACCAGACAGCACACTTCACTGTTATGAATCACTTGATGTGAGCATAAACCGTATGATAAATAAATACACGGTAAATAAATAATTGTGAAAACTTGCCATCGGCGAAGTGAAAGAGAATGATTCGACCCTGCTTGGGCTCTGCCTCCTCTGCATGGACCATCGCCGTGCCAACAATATAGTAGACGTGCGGGTCATCACCAAGTTTGGCCGACAGCAGACTGGTCGCCTGCTCATTTGCCAGCAACTGGTGTGCATGTAATACTAGCGCAAACACACAACACGACTGCTGAAATCAATCTATTCTATGTATTATTACACAAGGCGGTGCAGCAAAGTAGAACATTTCACTTTCATTCTTTACACCGTGCAATGTCGAAAATACATTGCACTACTGTACACATTAAAAGAATACTTAACGCTATTACAAATACTAAGAAAAAACAAGAAATTTGAGCTAATGCTCACGAGATGCGCGAAAGCCTATAGCAGTTCCGGTTCAGTAGTTTAGCTGAAAATTGGGGTGTTCACGTTAAGTTAATATACAAATACCAAATTCACTATCTGGATCGCATACCGGTAACGACAGTATCGTGATGCTGCCTTGTGAATGATACAGACTTGTGTCGCAGCCCGAAATTGCCAAAAAATCCATAAAACCCCCTATTTTGGCGTTCAAAGTCACTCAAGGTCATTGAATTCGACGCCAATCAAGAACCAGTATACGACTTCCTATTAGTGATTAATAGTAACCTAGGCCCTATCTCGATACAGCGACTTATTGGCCAAAAATCGCAAATTTTGTCCACCCCCTCTCATTTAGCACCCTCGTTCGGGGTGACCCCCTTCGAATTTATGGAAAAGCTTCATGGTTCCTGAAACTAGAGTCTTCCGGGCAGCTGACGGTGAAGATTTGGTAATTCTAGCTTGCACCGTTTTTGACTGATCCACCTATGTGACAGACGGACGGACAGACGGACGGACAGACAGACGGACAGACAGACAGACAGACGGACAGAATTGTGATGGCTAAGACGGGCTGAAAGCACATAAAAACTGTAAAGTAAATTTACGCACCATTTCTTCAAGATATTAAGTAATTTTTCATTAAATGTAAAAGGTAAATAGTCCCATATTCGGGTAACAAGCTGATCACATCTCCAAGCAGTCATCTCATGAGTCATGTAGTTGTATATTATGCAAGGAAAATCTTACCCCTTTGCACTGATTGTCAGCATATGACCCGATACAAGTAATAATTATGCACATTTCTAGAACAAAAATTCACTGACTGGTAACATGCAACATCAGGTGTGTGCTGACTGTGAGTGACCACTCTCCAGTCTCATATTTACTTCCTGTACTATTTGGCTTTGTACCAGTTGTACTATTATTCTTATTTTTGCTCGACTTCTATTATTAGTCCACCCGGAAACAATAACTTTCGGGAGGGCTTATGTTTTGCTGGAATTTATTTTTCTTTTTTTTCCTTGCGTAATCTCTGAGCTCCGTGGGCTGATCGCCGCAAAATTTTGCACAGTGCTCGAAAGTATGTTTAATTTTATAATCCTGGTCCGAAATTTAGGGGGGTGCCTCCCCAAAAAACTTTTAGGGGCCAAAAACATGCAAAATTTGCCCCGATTTCGGTCGACTTAAAAGCGGCAAATATCTCCGGAACAAATGAAGATATTCAAAATCCGTGAGTTACTCGATCAACAGCAATTAATACCGCATTAGGCGAAACAAGTCCAGTGAAGTTTGGTCCAGTAACCTTGGAGATCTCAACGTGGAATTGTACCCACCCTAATCAACTTTTTCGGAAGACCATATTTCGGCCCCTAGGGGGTGCTGTGCCCCCAAATTTTCACACTCACCATAGAATGACCAAGTCTTGCTAGCACACCCCCCACCGGGGACGGGGTCCCCCTTACAATTTTTTTTTTCAAAGGGGGGTCAAAAATTGGCCTTAATTGTAGCGAATTAGCCACTATAACTTTAAAGCCAAAGGGCGTAGCCTAATGAAACTTTGTCGCGTGATGTAGTGCTAAGTGGGGCTGATAACACGGGGGTGCACTGCCCCCTTAAAATTTGGGATAGCGATAAATGTCCAAAATTCGGCGCGATTTAGGACAACTTTCAACTTTGAGCGTGAATATTTCTGGAACAGATGGAGATATCGACAAGCGGTAAACGGCAGTATCAACTACTGTCCCTCCCCCGTTGAACAAAAGAAATTTGGTGAACTTTGGTTCACTAACGACAATGGTTAGTTGGCTAATGTCTACCTACCCTAGGTCGACACTGCGTGTTCTGCGTATTTTAATGCGTTGGAGTTTTGGCCACATGACTACTACAAGAGGAATGTGAGCCCCCTAAATTGTCCCGCCAATCGAACTTAGGGCGCTGGGCAGACTCACGTTGGGCTTTGCCCCAAATTTCTAGTTTTATTTTATTTTTTTCTTTGAAAATTTCTGTTTTATTTACGTTCTTTGTTACTGTTACTGGCAGTGCAGTGAGGTCGCAGATACCTTCAAACGTGTGCTGATCGAGGACCAGTAAAGACGAGACCTCGATCTCTTCACCAAACATGTGTTCAGTGAGTGAGTTGGAGTACGTCCCAGTGGACATCATCAACTTGGTGGTGCTGCCAGACACGCTCGTGTTTTGAGCCAGTGTGCTGGCGCTCGGCCGAGCTGGAGTCACCCCGTTGCTGTCCTGAATGTCCATCCGCGTCGTTATAACTCCAAACGTCTGCGACGACTCCTGGTAAGCTATGCGGCTAAAGCCAACATGATCAGTCAATCTCTGTCTAAAAATAACCACTTACACAAATAACAAGTGGTTTACAGCGAAAATAAAAAATATAAATACATAAAGATAAAACAAATATAAAACAAAAAAATAAGTGAACAAAACACTCACTAAAACGTAAAATGTTTCACCGTTCCGTTTGAAATATGTGGTGTAAGACAACAGTGGAAGCAATGGTAGAAGACTGTTCCATGCAGCATTTTGATAAAATCAGTCGTCCAAATTTTAGTGGAGAGACAGATTGAAATTAGCACTGAACAGTTTAAACAGTCGACATAAGACGGTTCTGTTTGGATGTTAAAAATGCAGCAAAACGTGAGTACGGTAGCAGTTAAATTGAGCCTTCGAAACTTCGAAGTTACTTACTTACTTACATGCTGTCAATGATTTGCTGCTCTAGAGTAAAGCATTAGCTACTCAATCATTCTAACTAACCTACGTTTTTTACCATTACTCAAGATTGGGCTGGATCGCACAGCAGCTCTGGTAAATGTTAGACGTAGCACGTCTGACAAGCCAGAAGTGCTTTCTGCCATTCAACAAACAGCGAAGAGCAATGAAGAAATATCAACGACAAATGCGAGGACACTCACCGAGCGGTTTCACTGAGTGAAACTGTACGAATGTGCAGCTTCTGTATCTCATCAATTGTACCAATGGTCAGCGTGCTGTCATTAGCGAGAGCCAAGCTGTATAACAAAGCACCATGTAACATGCCATCATCGTGAATAAACTACCACGTCTCATCCATCATTCATTGTAGCAACGGAGAGGTATAAGGGCAAAGTCCGGTACTTGCTATAGTGTACTCAGACTCGAGGCCAGAAGCACTTCACAATCTCGAAAGTGGCAGCTGATTCATCATCATCATCATTTCTGGCAAGCACCACTAAGAGTGCGTGCGTAGCGCCGAACATAGACATCAATCTCCAGAATGGACGGTTCTGAGCCAAGTCAACTGCATTGTCCATATTGAGGTCGCTGGATTTCAGATCCTGCTGAATGGTTTTCATCCATGATTGGCATGAGCTAATTTGATGCCACAGCTCATTATGTGCCCATTCATTGCCCGCATCAGCGAACAATTGGACCTGTGGTTTGCAGCCAGCAGACATACCACCACCCAATCAGCCACACTAGGCATTCACACCCTAGTCCATAAGCTACAACTCAAGGCATGGCAGTGACATCAACTATGTGACCCAATTAGGCACAAGCATCATTAAAGCACTAAAACGTATATATAACAAAAAGCAAGTCAACTTTAAACATAACGTTGAGTGTGCTGCCATAAGTCAGAGCCAAGCTTCAGAACAATACAATATAACGCAAAGCAACTTGGAGTCACAATACATTCGGCTGTCCTGTCGTCGTAGTTAAGTTCAAGATGATTTGTTCTTAGAAATCAGTATGAAAGCACTCCTCTCATCGCTAGAAGTAGGCAAAGTTAAAGGATAATAGGCAGTATACAAGATGAATCACAAAATTTTACACCCCTAAAGTTTTGTAAACATTATTTTTTAAGACTGAAAATTTTTTAGCCATATTTTACATGCATATTCGGTGATCAAATCTACGCCCAATTACAAAGCTTCATTTGATTATTCTTAAATTTGATGAAGTTATGCGCGCTAACCCAGAGAGAATTTTTCATTTTCACTTGAAAGCACAGTGTACGGACCTCATTGTGGAGTATGACACTCAGCTTTTCATCGCGTTAAAACCATCTGATCCATCATCTGATATTGCTAACCTCACTAGCTGTCTGCACGCTTTACATTCATGGTTTTGCCTCAACGGAATGGCACTAAATCCTGATAAGTCAGATGCGATGCTACTTGGTACTCGTCAG
>Ga0056128_1005529_pt1 | contig 15896 bp, 4 predicted proteins | sample WorMetLIZISLAND2_FD_71113 | JGI IMG/M metagenome (GOLD analysis project Ga0056128, IMG submission 71113) | Marine gutless worms symbiont microbial communities from Max Planck institute for Marine Microbiology, Germany - Olavius geniculatus... ...
GGAAGTATGGTGAGTCAGGAAGAGGTAGATCAAGACGTGGCTGACGAAGTGAGTGAGGCAGTTGATTCCAGAGATGAGGTGATGCATAGCGAAAGGAACGACAGGTAATTTTTAAGGAGGGATGAGTAGGTGGACGAGCAAGAGTGACGACAGATGAGGATCTAGTGTTACGTGGTGGCTGGGGAGAGATTAAGTTATACAGGTAAGGAGGTTGAGCAGCATGGAGAAGTTTAAAGGTAAGAGAGAGAATTTTATATTCAATACGTTCATTTATTTTGAGCCGGTGAAGAGATTTAAGAATAGGAGTGGTATGACTAAATTTAGGAGCTCTGACGACAGCACGAGCAAGGGAGTTTTGGATGTGTTGAAGACGATTTAATTGGGACTTAGGAAGATTATAGTAGATTATAGCAGGGAGTGATAATGACTATCAGAATACGAATTACAGTGCAGAGCAAAGAGTGGGACTCTATAGCGCACATAAATATTTTATTCACCAGACAGCTAAAATTTTTATTTCTATCATATAACACGCGAATTTTGTAATCACCTAATCCCGGGATTGGGACGTCGACAATCCCAGGATTCGGGATTGGCGAAAACGGCTGGGATCTTGGGATCCCGGCCGGGATTCCAATCTCTAGCTACCAGACCAAACCATTATACCTATTTTGAAATATCATATGACTTCCACATCAATCACAAAATTATAGGCTTAGGCCTATCAGTACAATGATTTACAATGCAAATAGTTCACAGTGTTCTCCACCGTCAGTCTGCTTCAGCACAGGCCTAGGAGGGTCAACGCGGCAGTAAAGCACCGACAGCGTTATAATCTACTGTTACTTATTTTACAGATTACATCATAGTCGTCTTTTACGTAAACTTGTACTTCCTGTTAGTTACGTTGCCATGGTGAAAAGACGCGAATTGTAGTCTGGTAATCGAACAATGTGGATGTTATTAGTTTCACTTGCAAAACAAATATGAGCGACGGCACTATTTTCTGTACGACCTATCGCTTTGAGGTTTACCCAAAAGGGCCGCAGTATTTTCAGCGACGGCTCTGCTTAGCGGAACGCCTCGACGTAAATAGAATGCATTATTTTTTTGTGGATTTTCAGCTAGCAGGTGTATCGATGTAGGCCTAACGCTTGATTTAGTTATTCTATTAGGGGGCGTAACCGGCCAGGAATTTGCTGAGCGGGGACAGCGGGAAAAACGGTCAAAAGTTTCCTGACAAGGGGCCTGAATACAGTCCACGAGCAGCACCCACAGTCTGAGCTTCGGACATTCCATTTTGACAGAATAGAGTGGAATAAAAAACCGTCAGATTGCTCTGTTTGCAGCAGAATATAATTTTGTCTCTTCATTTTTGACGCGCTACACCTATGCTGTATGCGTCTGTGGTCCGGTTGTTGTCTGTCATCTGTCTGTCGGTCACGGGTGTACTGTGGCTAAATGGTGCGAGAGAGGGCCTAGGTTGCTATTGATCACTAATAGGAAGTTGCATCAGCCCATTCAGATGAGATGAAGATCATCGACGTTGGATGACCTTAAAATGACCTTAAAAGTCAGTTCTGCAACAGAAAATGCATAGGTTGTAGCATGCACATCTTCCCTAGCAACAGATGGGCTTGATTGTATTAATTGCACTCATTGGCTATGAACATGTGTGAAAAATATAGACTAAGCATTACGAGGGAATTGAAGTGATCCAATAAAATTGACTAATTACTGGTAATTTTATTGTTGATGATTTTTCAATGCTGTCAACTTTAGCACATACTACGAAGTTGGATGAACTGATTTGCTTGGTATGTAATAGGCTGAACGTCGCCATGATGAACACATTCAGGAGAACCAGAGGTATTGTATTTTTTTCTGACTTTTGACTAAGTAATTTATTCTCTGTCTTTTATGGAGTGGTGCGAAAAATTGGCTAATATAGATTTTGGAACCACCAGTCAGCAGTGCAGAAGTTGTCACAAAATATAATTATTGTTTTTCAACTCACAATGTAAGGGTATATTCATTTTGTCACAGCAGTTCAGTGACCCTCATGGAAACCAAGTTAGAGCGTAATCAATTTAGCAAAACTGAAACTGGTTTTGTTTCTGGTTTCGGCAGTTTTCTGCAACGCATTAAGAAAACCGTAACGGTTGCATTAGACCAATGAAACTGACTCCGGACCAGGTTTTACTGGCAAACTCGAGTTTTTTCCTTGTTTACTTGTGCACGAGTAAATCAAGTACCAAGGAGTAGACATAATAAAATAAGTAAGGTAAATTTATTCTTTCAGTATGTAACAATTTATGTGACAGATATTTGCCTATGACACGTGTGTGTGGTAGGCTGATAGCCTGCACTTACTTGAATTGCTTATGCTCTAAATCTCTGTTTTTGCACTAGCTTAGGGCACATATACAGCAACTTGTGCATTTGTAATGCAGAAACACTTTTTTTCTGGCGAAGAAAGACTGGGCGTTGGGCATGGAGCAGAAGATAATGCACAACACGGCTCGTCGTGCCAAAAAGCTGATCAGCAAAGAAGCCAGCCTTGAGAACAAAGCCAACATCATTGTGTGTTTATTATCTGTTTATACACTAGACTCTATATACCTTTTTTGCACACTAGCCTATGACTTGGTTTTTACGAGTGAAAGCAGCTACTGCTTCTCAGCTAGAGGATCTGGGGAAGCGCTGTGAGCTCCCCCAGCGGGGTTTGAGACAGACCCATCCGAAAACGAATTTGGTGCGTTTAAGTTTTAAAATGTGAGATCTGGCGGCATTAACAGTTTAAATTATTTTCCCGAGAATAAACTGATCAGATTGGCAAAATTATTGCAGTTTAGACCTATGCTTTGTTTGGAGGATTGGGGTTTGCCCACTGTCTCCCCCTCCCCTTGTCTACGCCAGTGTGGTGCTGGTGCAGGTGCGACGTGCAGCTCTACGTCATCAGCTCGATCAGGACTACCGACACTACAAGGAGGAGCTTAAAGAGCAGGGCAAAGCCTTCTACTTCCAGAGACTCTAAACAACCCGTCCGTCCGTACATACCAGCCAGCAAGCAATCGTCGCTCCGGCATAATACTTTGTCACCGCGTCATCAGCAGTCTAAAACCACCGGGGCTAGAAAAACTAGACTTTGGGGTGCAAGTTTTTTTTCGGATTTTCTAAAGCTTTTCTAGCGCTGTGGAAATCAACGACTGGGCCTAATCACCGAGATTATTAATCGTTAATTTCCGAGAAGTCAGATGTTAACATTTTGTAACTGGTACCACTTCTACTTGTTTAAAAGTTTTCAGTTTTTAGCTTTTTGTAGGTTTTGGGTTTGGCGTTTGTAGGAGGAACAAGAACATCCTTTACGTCATTCGGTTCATCAAATCTTTTTCTGTAAATTATACTGTGCATTAATCTAATTAGCTACGAAATACATGGTACAATTATATTAACTTATCTTTGAATTTCACAAATAAAAACCTAGAATTTGGACGTTTGGTTTTGTTCGGATTTTTAACGATCGAAAACTAAGGTTTTCAACCCAATTTTCCGGCCCCAGGACCATTCAGTGCACCAACGAGAGCTGTCGGTGTTGATAACATTGTCTTTTGTACAGAAACGCGTTGTAACGTTTTTTTTCCATTTTCATACTTTTTTAATAAGGTTTGGCCAGACAGTGTGAAAATGATGGAGATATAAAAGACTTTATTAAAAATTGTAGTGGTGCTAATCAAAATATTTTAGTGGCTTTTGCATTCTGATTAACTCGTAGTTACATAATGTGTAATGGCAACAAATAATGAACGCAAAATTGATGCTTAAAGACATTTTTCACATAATACATATTGGCCGTTCTGTCCGTGTGTCTGTGTACACGATAACAACCAAGCAGCAACGCCGGCTATTACATTAACCTCCCTCCCCTGCAGCGAAGCGGCTCTTCCTTCTGCCTCCCCTTTCGTCAGGAACGGTGGCGCCCTCCTGTAAAAACTTCTACATTAGCGGATATATGCACTCTCACGAGCGCCTTCTACTTAACTTCTTTTTCGTTTATCCTAAAGTTTACTACATCTGTGGCTAAACCACCGATTGAAATGAATTTGCATGATCAAATTTGCAACTCCACGGATGCTGGGCACGTGTGTGAATATAATCATATTAAAAACAATTATAATAACACTAATTATATGTATTAAACTATTAATGATTGCTTGTTTTTGTATTGAACAATTGCTACTGTTGACTTTGTTTCCTTGTGATATTTAGGCTATCTACGTCTGCTGTCACGTGTGCTACATGTTGTTAATGAACTAATTGATGATTGAATGAAATTGCTACAGTGTTATTATCAGTAATGCCACTGTGGCAAACTCGCTGTCACTAGACCAGTTGATTAACGTTTTAATGTGTTTCGGAAAAGAGTTTATTTCTGATTGTTTTGATTAGTTTAAATCTAATGTAAAACAGTCCTTGCCACACAATTTAAACTGTCGTGAGAACGTCTGGAAAAGAGCACTGTGAATTAAAACGCATTGAACACCGACAATCAGTAAGTAAGAAATGTCATTGGAATAATGACAAATTGTATCAAGTAGAAAGTAAGTAACATGCAGTTAACACAGCGTAAAAAAATTCGTCCTCAAAACAACACTGTTCAACAATCTACAGAAACGAAAAGAATCGTGCAAAATAAAATACTGAAATGATGAAATAATACTGACACAACACATGTACGAAATGCTGCAATACAGTATTAAAATGGTATATGACAATTTTATCGGCAGTTACAAGAAAAATCAACAACCCATCCCATAATTTGACAGTTATTTGACAATAATTATTTCAATCATCCGCCATCACAAACAGTGGCACAGCCAGAAATTTCAACTGGGAGGGGCCTGGTCTCTCTTTCCCTCCCCTTCCTTTTCCTTCCCCTTTTTCCCCTCCCTTCGCTGTCCTCCACCTTCCCCCTTTCCCTTAGAAGTAGGTTCCCCCTAAAATACAGCTAGGAGGTCTGGGGGAGCGCTCTGAGCTGTGAGACCAGTGGGGTCTGAGCCCCAGCCGAAATTGAATTTGGTGCATTTTAGCTTTAAAAGATTAGATCTGGTGGCAACAATTTTAATTATTTCCCCGAGAATAAACTAACCAAATTGGCAAATTGAGTACAGTTTAAACGTATGCTAATACTTTGTCTGGAAAATTGGGGGGGGGGCTGGGCCCCCTGTCTATGCCACCAATCACTAAAGGAGTAGCAGTAACGTTGAGGAAGAGTATAGGACAATCATGATCTGCATTTTGTCTTGACCACAAGTCTTAAAATGTGGCATGCAGTAATCAGCGATTCTGTTGGTAACATTGCCGACACATAAGCTATATTACAATAATGGCATTTAGCAGCAAACAGAGAAATCAGCACAAGTGGCACAAAGCTTGACTGATAGAGATGCCATGACATAAACGTGTGAAATGAATAACGTCTCAAGTCTTCTGCTATACAGGTTACAGGGTATTGCATATAAAGTGGAGCATTTGCTCAGTCGAGACATTTGCTGCATCATGCTTACCAAAATGATCAGTCCCTGTCATTGCAGCGAAGATAAGTTTCTGCTTCATATTCACCACTTTGTATACACGCGGTGTTACATAAAAGGCACCCTTTTTCTTTCTTTAATCAACAGCCGTATTTTGTTGAAATATTTTGAACTAGCATTTCTACAGCTACAGTTTGCAAAAATTTCGTGTAAATTGATCATCATTTCAGTAAGTTGTAAAAGAAAGAAAAAACACCATGTAGACATCACGACTTGATTTGCCAACTAAAACTGCCTCAAAGACACGTGATCCGAGTCATCATAACTTAATCACCAACTTGAACACAGAAAATCATCAAATACAAATGTAAACAACTCACTGAAAATTAACTCATAATACGACTAAGTATTGCTGACATCTTTTAACCCTTACAAGCCTATCAAGAATCACAGCTCTCATCCACAGGGTAAAAACATTTCAAATGCCAAAAATTTTCCCAAAATTCTCCCGGTAATTCCAAACTTTTTGCAGCAACTATCTGCCCAAAATAGATAACGCAACGACTGTTAAATACCAGTAACTGTACCATATCTGCAGAATTTATAATTCTAAACAAAATGCCAGATAGTACACAGCTCAGTGTTAAACGTAAATACACGGAAACTAATACACAATGCAAAATGCAATACAGGAGCTACATGTACAAATATATTAGTATATATGTCTGCCAAGCTATGATATGACAAACATTATATTATGACAATACTGTAGCCGTTTTAAGAATCTAACTGATTCCCCTTGTTGATCATCAATGGACTCGTCTGTGCAGACTGGTTGAGTGAGTTGCAAGTACAATTTAGTAAGAGGTAATAAACATTTATTCCATCAACTCCACAACTGCAGGCCTCAACGTATCTATTTAATCACCATGAATGAACCTAAAAAATTTTATTAAGAGGTTTTTGTCAGTACAGATAGACAGACAGACAGACAGATAAACAAGCTGGCAGGCAATGTACTTGCCAACTGCAATGCAAAGTGACAGGCGTGCTGCAGACAGCAGACAGATGCAGGCAGCCACAGACATGCTGCCTGAATTTAAGGGTCACTATGCAGCTCGTGAACCAACAGACTAGACAGACAGAACTGATTAGTATTACAAAGTCATGACTTGAAGTATAACATGAACTCACTGAGTGAGTGAGTAGAGTTTACCGTCCCGCTCGACACAGTATTGGTCATTTCAGGAATGGTTTTCCCAGCCATGCAAATAAACACATAAACACAAAGATCCACAAAATTTAACCTTTACAGAAAAAAACAGATAAGGAACACACGAAACAGAAAATATCAATCCTAACCAAAAAATTGTAAAAACTAACCATTATGAGTGTGCATGTAACAGCAATGCTGGTAGTTCTAATAATCTTCCCTCTTATCCTCCAGACAGTCATAATCTCTGAATGCCGTCTATTGGAGGACAGGGAGTGTGATAATGTCACTCAGTAACGACGATAACTTGTTGCGCCAAAACTATTCAACAATAATCTACAAAACAGCATAAACCGCTGTGTGCCACAAGCCGTAAAACCTTGATAAATATTTCACAAGATTGTTCTGCACGCCGGATTAGTTGCTCACCTATTTACCCTCCTACTGCAAATTTATCCGTGCAAAAAATTACTAAAGTCATACGACACAGACTGAAATTATTACAAATGACAAAGTGGAAACCTTATGTCAAGACACAGTATACACGTATTGGTAATTCTCACTGGCAATGCAATGACACATAAGTCACAGCACCACAGAAATGCCAGCATTACACAATTACTGTCACAAATCTAAATAACACACAAAACTAATAACAATTTGCATATACAATTATGACTGATATTGAGAAACAAGAGCGGCTGGCAGGTTCTTTACAATCACAAAACTGCATTAACAGTTTTCTAATTTATCTACACCTTGTCCATAATGCATACTAGCATAATGATAATCAAGCAGCAAGAACATTATTCAAGTATCAAATACGGTAAGTTAATTAATGCAGAACTCGTTCGTTGATGTGCGTGAAATGATAGCAAATGCTAGAATGTGTCACACGGAATCAAAGAAGCAATTTAGAAATTTGAAGTAAAAAAGACGCGCTAAAGCAGTAGCTGCTTTCGTGCATAAAAAACATAATCCGCCTTATAATTTAGCACAGTTAGGCTATTTTACAATAATTATCGCCAGAATGCCAGTGGTTTTTGCAGCTTTGGCTCCCTGGTCTACTGCTAATCTGCTATAGGTAACAAGTAATCAACAATCAACCATCAACTCGTATTATATCTGATGCAAGTGTAACAATGCTGCTTGCAGCACTTAAATGGCAGGAGTTAGCATCGTAAAACAGCAACAGACAAATTCATTCCACCAAAAAAAATCCGAAAAAAAAACCGACAGGCAGAACTAACTATCACATAAATTAATACTAACATCATTCACTGTATTTATACAAATTTAAACATTTTACAAACACAAATCAAAAACAAGCAACAACGACAGAGTGCGCAAATACTTACAATAATACTTGAACAATTACAACAGTAACACCAATACTGGCAGCAATAGAATGAAAATTGTTGTAAAAATCAGAAATAAATAAAGAAAAACAATAAAATAGGCACCATGCATAATACAAACTGGCAACAGAAATACAGTGTCACAGTGGCCGAATGCGTGATACACTGGTATCATGTGTCAAAATTACAGCATAGCTATGATGATGGCAGCAATTCGTAAGTCAAAAAGAAATCTAGATGGCGGTTATGACTCTTTCGACCATTATGCCTCTGCCAATGTAACAACTAACACTCGAAATATCGTGCTAACAAAGCCAAAAAGTACTTTTTGGGGCATGTTTGACCCCAGCGTGAAACCTTGACCCTTGACCTTTTGACGCCAAAATTTGGCGCGTTCATCCTTGCCCCAAAATCCACTTGTGGTTAAAGTCTGGTCAAATTCCATCAACAAACAACTAAGGTATCTTGCTAACACCGTTTGTTCGGGACTCACGCACACACACACGAACACTCTGGAAACATAACGCCTCCAGCCACTACATTGGCAGAGGCATAAAAACGTTGACGACAAGGTCGCATAATTCCAACAAAACAGTATTGTAGATTGCAAAATGACTGCAAAGTATTGGAAATCTAGTAGGCAGTATCAGAACTGAATAAAGATAGAATGTCACAAAAACTCAAAGTTAGGTACACAAATAACTATTACCTTTCTTACACCATCAATCGCAAATCTGCAAAGTCACCTTGTGACTAGAAAATAAGAAACTGTATAATAATAAAAAAATGTAAACTTAACTAAAGCAAACTGCCAGACAGTCAAGAGACATAGACCATGACAAACAGCAAGTCTTTATGGAAATGTTTCAGAATTTGAAGAGTAAAATTTACTCATTTATAAAATTTGTTGTACAAAGACCGCAGCCAACTAAGCCAATTTCACTTATACACACAGCGACAAAAATGGCCAGACAAGCACAAAATGCACACATATATCAAGTCACACAATCAAGAGGACTGACAAAGGTACACTAGCGTGTAAAGCAAAAAAGCTGACAGAAGAGATAGTCATAAACCCATCGTTCGGCAGAAAACCGAAAGAATGGAGCTATATAAAACACAGGAAAAGTGGGACCGCAGTTTTCCGTGTGGCACATTTTTCCAAATTCCGCCAGCCAGTTTGCCAAATTCTGCAGCTCAACGGCAAATTTTTCCAATTCCATGGCATCCTAAAGCAAATCAATGACTTTCGATTATTTAAAGCCCGAAACATTCGTCACTCTCCCCGTCAAATGTTCTATAATCTATACCCATCAGTAGTAGGAATATTTTTTGTGTTGCAGTGCAATTTTGCTGATTGCCGAAGTAGTCAGTGAATTTAAAAAGATTGGCAGTTTTGCCAGAAAGCTTCAAAAACTTGGATTTAAACTGAAAAATAAAAGCAGTCACCGACTAATACCGAAATTCTCAAAATTCCACCAGAAGAAAAACAGAAACGAGCAAATTCCGCAACTTGACTCAAAATTCCCTGGCTCATAGAAAACTGTGGTCTCTAGGTGTAATCAATAGACCCAGCTGACAGGTATCCACTGTGGTGAACTGTTTGTTTGACTGACGGCTTGTAGTAAAGTGTCTATCGTTTGCTCGATGTCGTTGTTGACTATTACCAGATCAAACCAGTGCCGGTAAGCCTTCTCCAGACTGGCACTGTCCTTTATCAATCTCGCTACACTAGCATCCTACACACAGACATATAATCGTAACGTAAAAATGTAAAGTCCATCCCGAGGTACACAGGAGAAAAAGAAGATTTCACATAGGCAACTAATAAGTATATTGCATGGGAGCTCATCCCCTTTGGGACACTATAGGCCCACATGGAACCCATTGGGCGACACTGATCTCCATTTCCTTAGCCAGACACCGGTTTACACTGCCAGATCATGGATATGGGGCTAGTGCATCAAGCGGTGTGCCTGCTTACATCCCAGCTTTTTCCAGTACTCATTGCGGCCATCCATGAAAGGATGGCCAGTACTCAAATTGCTGAAGGGTTGGGGAGTTAAACCCCTATCTCATCAAAACACCCCCTTAGCTCTGGTAAATTTCACCCCCCCTTGGCCTCAGAGGGTCACCACAACCCCCCTCACTCACTGGCACTAAATCAGCTGTAGAAACTTGTTCAACAGGCCTACACAAATACGATGATAATTTGTGGGTTAGAACTCAACCTGTCATTATATAGCACCTTCAATCATCATGCATCCCGTGCGCATTCAGACAGCTTTTAGCTATAAAGAACATTTTTTTAAATTTAGTGCCTATGAGTCAACAACGACAGACTTTTTCAAAGTCAAAAAATAAAAAAAATAGGGGAGAGGGGCACTGCCTCATCCAACGATTTGACCACCTAAGGCACTCAATCCCCAACCATTTTTTAAACAATTTGAGCATTGGATTTAAATTATACCAACATCCCCAAATACAAGAAACTCTGATACGTGAAAACAAGATATAACAAAAGGCTACAGTACTTTAAACTTAAATCGTATCATAACATCCATATCATACTGGTCATATAACATACGACAAAGACATATAATGTCCACTGAATAATTAAACAGGGTTTGTACACCTCGGTTCACAGACACACATCCAAAAACGCTGCGGGTTCTATTTGGAAACCACTAAAAATCTCACCCAAAGCAGAATCTAATTTTAGTTTCTTGCTCCATTAGTAATAAAATATTTTAAAACTTTTCTCCCTACAAATTCGTAAATTTTCAGATATTTATCTGCTGCAGACAGTAACTAGCAGTGCTCATTCTAATAACCGAAAACCAGTGGCCTTTTCAAAAATCGCTATAACCCAAAAAGCCACTAAAGGCCATCGGGTTGGCTTTTTTAAAACCCATGGGGGGTTTTTTAAACCGTGCTACATACAGACCTGAGATGTCGATGAGAGTTTGGTAGGTGCAGCTATGAAGACTACGAATGGCGAATACTCAGCGGTCCTCAGCAGCTTCAGAGCCTAATACACAATAGCAGAATTTAAAGAACTACCCATAGAAAATACAACTACAGAAAACATGACTAACTGAAACTGCCAAACAGTGAACGTTAAAGATTACGACATGCAGCAAATCTTTAACAAAATTAATCCCATCGTTGTTATTATAAAAAAATATAATGACGTAGCAACAAAAAAATTGAAAATTACACAACTATGAAAACGAAAAAGCACAGTTAAACAAAACGTTTAATTTTGAAGTCCACGAGTTACAGCAAAACTTTAATGGGAATATTTCAAAATTCAATAAGCATAAACTACAGTTCATTTGTCACAGAGAAACCCACACTAATTTTGCCTATATCTGGCGACGTTGACGGACCAGCCAGCCACCCTGTTTGTCCTGGTAAACGCAAACCAGCGACTTGAAATCAAATCATTTCACCTATCAGAGCCATAAAATTCAACTGGAATCGTGACACAACTCGAGTCGATGTTTTACGACTCCGGTTTCCAGAAGGCATGTGCAAAAAAACTATTGAAAGCTGGCTCAGTTTTTACGTGCAATGCTTCGTGCATTTTAGCCATCGTGTAGGCGTCTGTCTGTCCGTCTGTCCGTCACACAATTGAACCACATCAAAACGGTGCAAGTTAGGATCACGATATCTTCACTGCAGGCTGCCTCATGGACTCTAGCTTTTTTGTGACAAAATCTTGTGCCCCTATGTGAGGGGTTCCTCTCAAACGAGGGCATCAAAAAAGGTACCCCCTCTAAAAAGATGCTGTTTTGCCATTATTGGCTCGTCTACTGTGAAAATGGTTGCAGACAAGTACAGACATGCTGTTTATCATAACAAGCACTGTTGACAGGCTTTTTAGATTTGTCAACATCGATGACCTTGAACGACCTAGAACCCCCAAAAGAAGGGTTTTCGATGAATTTTTCACAATTTTTGACTGCAGTGCACATTTCAACAGTGAACCGTGATGAAATGACTGGAGATAGACCAAGACAACCTGCACATGAAATTTTCAGCATTAAACGCATATTGCCGCAGTCCAGGTCCCAATCCTCTAAGTTCAAGAAGGCCTGCACAGGCGGGCGTCAAAGATGGCTACCCCATAAAAAGTGACTATTTTACCACTATTGGCTTGCTTAACGTAAAAAACAGTTGCAGATAGGCACAGGTATACTGCTCATCATAACAAGCAGTAGTGATGAGCTTTTTAACTGTGTCAACATCAATGACCTTGAATGACCTTAAACCCCCAAAACAAAGGGTTTTAATGTTTTTTTTTGCAATTTTCGGCTGTGGCACACATTTCAAGAGTGAATTTTGTGCAGTTCAGTTAAATTTTTTTGGCAATAAAATTACGTCATCAAGCCAACGATCGTACTAATCGCCAGTCAATTTTCAGCTTTTGCAAACATCCACGAAATTCCGTGGAATAGGGCAAATTCTGCGACTCGACTCAAAATTCCGCGGCTGGCAGAAAACTGTGGGCCCTAATAATATGACTGCCGACAATAGATGCTAGCCACCTGTGGCTCAACATCAATGACGGCAATAAGTCCATCGGCGTGAATCTGACGAATTGTGTCCAACTTTGTCCCATAGAGGGCGCCATCGTATGAGCCGTACTCCAAGTATGAATGCATTGCGATGTCGGCCAGCATCGACTCGTACGTCACAAAGATGTAGTTGCCTTCATTCAGTTCCTCGTCATTCAATGGCAGTCGACTTGTATCTGATGACATAAAATCACACAGAGAGTTCAGATACCCGGGAACAAACAGCGCGGTCAAAGTAGAAGTGGTTTTTATTGGCAAACCCAACTAGAAAACCCTCCAAAAACCCACCCCCCCAAAAAACAAACTCAAAATTGATCCAACTTCAGTTTAATGAGCTTTGGTTAAAAGTTTAAAAAAAACTTCAAACACATTAATTGCAAATTTCTTGGATATTTACTGCATATGGACAGTATCTTGCAGTGCTCATTCTAATAAATTAAAACTTATGAAAACCCCAAAATTGACAAAGTTTGACCTTTGAACCCAAAAACTCACCTAGTTAGGCTTTTAAAAACGATTTATAAGCCCAGATTTCACATGAAATGTGAAAAGACAAAGTACTGAGCAGCAGCCGCACAGTACTCAGTGTGACATAGTAAGTAAGTAAAGTAAGTGAAATGTAAATTTATATAGCACATATCGTTAAATTAACCCCTAATGCGCTTGCCACACTAGTATTGACTCAACAGGATTGTTTTAAAGAGCTGTTTGAAATTGGCAATGTCACATGCTAGATCTCTGAATTCATCTGGCAGCGAGTTCCAGACCGTTGAACCAGCGACTGGGAAAGCCCAATGGCCGTACGTGTTGAGTCAACAACACGGTACAATAAGCCAGTGTCGGTATGCAAAACATAATAGGCAACTGTGTGACATAGGCCACTGCTGTATTGTTATACCTACGGTATATCCTGTGCTGCCTACTAATAATTACATGAAAGTTATTCATCGAAAAGTCTAAATGTCTTGGATATGTAATCTGGTACAAAATCAGGACAATTCAGAGCCGCCATGTTCCGTTCTGTATACACTGTCTTCAGTTCAAAATAACATATGCCTCGCTAATAACTAATAGAATAAATGTTAACTTTCAACACATACAGGCATGGGGACTGTAGCATTTTGTTACTTTTCCTACTAGTTACACTGATGCATCACTGATGTTATACGTACGAGGTGCAGGGTAAGCATAGCAGTCGGGATGGCGGGTAATGAGTGCGTTCTTTATGTGTCGGCGTCCGACGCCGTGAGCACCTGGTATAACATATAACGTAGATTATTTAGCTTATTTGTGCAATTGCTACATGTATACACAGCATGTCATAAAAAAGGTGCCGCTATTATTTATACAACATATTCTGGAAATGTGGGCCATGTGTAACAATTCTTTGTCTGTTGCATTCACAGACTATCTGCAGACGAAATATAAATAAAACACACGCTACCACCTCTCCACGCCTCAAATCCATTGCCAGAACCAATGTTTAACTGCAACACTTTACAGCAAAGTTGCTTTTGCAGTAAAATAAATCCTTCACCTGGAGCAAATATCTACCAAATACTGTACGTTAAGTTCTTGTATGTATCTTTTTGTTAATATTTACATGCATTAACAGCTATAATTAACCATTTAACGGAAAACAGAAGTTATAATACTGATTCAGTATTTCAATATTGTAACTTGGATGAAGAAAAAAAAACAACCAGTATGCTAAACAAAATCTGTCTGCTGCAACAATACAAAAAGGTTCCATTTGGACACACCTGCTGTAGTTCCAAAATAGTAAGCTTTCATTAACAAATAATATAATTAATGACACAATGACACAGTAATATTTGATGTCTCAACTTAATGCTGTCAACCAATTAGCAGTTCAGGCTTCTTCAAACACAAGGTCAAACTAAAGAAAACATAATATGGAAAAAAGTGGACAATATACCAAGTAAAACAAGTGTCCTTCGTTGAAACAAAGGCAGTCGGATGACTTCTTCATATGTAAGAAGTTCTAGTTTGTCGAAGGCTGCATTGTGTTTGGCCAGATACTTGTCCCTGGTCAGCTTCTTGCGCAGTTCAAACCACGAACAGTTAACAGCTGCATCGAGAAAAACACCAGTGTCTGTTACCTTCACCAGGGCTGGAAAATTGGTCCAAAAAACCCAGGCGGTTTTTAGGTTTTTTAAAAAACCCAAACCAACCTAAAAAGTCCAATTTTAATATTTTTATGTTACTTTGTTCTAAAATTGTCATATTTATTACATATCGTATTGTGTTTCATATCATGATTTTTACGCGCGAGAGCTGTTCTCAGTGACCATGACCTTAATGCTAACTAACCCTAACCTTAACTCTAACCCTAATTTTAACCCTAAAAAACTGTGGCGTGTATCTACACAGTAGACATTCGGAATAGCGGAACACTGCACCTTTGGAACAGCGAGCCCAAATCGTAAAAGTAAAATTGTGTATGTACTTCCAATCCTGACGGAGTGCTTCCGCTTAGCTCTCTCGATCGTTGAGCAGCTGGTCTTCCATTCCAGCAGTTCCGGGGACGGAATCAATCCGGCAAGCTGGAGTGCCTGGGACCCAGCGTCGGGAGTCCAGTGCCGAGCCTGCCACCAATGGTGATCATCCTTCGCAAGGACATGTAGAATATCACCAGCAGAGAATGACAGACCAGCCTCACGGCATGATATCAGGTCGTCCGTCGATGGGTCATAGGCAAACAATGCTCGTACGAATATCTGTACATAAACACTTGCTATTACGCAACAAATACAAAATTATTACAGCTAGTATGTAATGTAATGTAAACGATAAGAGCATCCCAAAGCAATGAACGTCACTGCATTAGACAATGCACTGTACAATCAGCAAGTGGTGGGATAACGATAGAAAACAGATGAGTTTCACATGGAAATGGAAAACAGTCATGGAGAGTGGAAAGATGACATGTTCAGAAAGACTGTCCCATACATGATCAGTGTTACCTGAAATAAATGCCCAAAACATCAGTTTATACACTTGTTAACGGCAATATTAAATAACTCCATGGTTCCTACTACTCTGCAGAATACATTTTCCCTGACTTTTCCCTGACTTTCCAGACTTCCCTGACTAATTTGTTCATGCGAAATACCAATGCTGGCTTTCAATCACTTGCAATAACACTAGAAACAAGGGCGGCAGAACAAATGAAAAAGTAAAAGTA
>Ga0056128_1005530_pt1 | contig 15896 bp, 10 predicted proteins | sample WorMetLIZISLAND2_FD_71113 | JGI IMG/M metagenome (GOLD analysis project Ga0056128, IMG submission 71113) | Marine gutless worms symbiont microbial communities from Max Planck institute for Marine Microbiology, Germany - Olavius geniculatus... ...
GGGGGTGTCTCCATCCTTCAGGGGGGGATGGAAGGCCCTGCGTTCAGCCCTCGGTACTAGTTCAGCAGGATGAAAATCCGCTCTCGCTTCCATCAATATATCAGCCATATCCGGCTTCTGCGTTGTCTTTACTTCTTCAACAGGAAAAAACTCCGTCATCGCCATCGACTGTAGTGGTCGGTGATGGTCATCCAAATAATCCCGCCTTAAAGACTCTGAAGGCTCCATGTCCCGTTCATTCGCAGCGGAGTCATCAGCAAAAGTATGAATACTACTTCTAAAACATGCATTTACCAGAATCATCGTGTAAAAATCTTGAAAATGACAAGTTTATGTCTTAATTCCAACTATAGAGTTTAAAATTTGCGCGTAATATTGGCAATGCCGAAATTACGCCTGTGCGTAATTTACGTGTAATTTTGCACCGTGGCGAGGCGAACGAGGAATGGGACCTTGACAGACTTATACACTAAACGCCTCAAAAGCCACCAAAAAACTTAAGAATTACAGTTTTAAAGAGGGGTTTGTAGGTTTAACCCCCCAAATTTAGGTTTTTCAGACCGTTTTTAAGTGCGAAAGCAGCTTTAAGCGCGTCTTAGCAATCGCAATTCTGTCTGTATGTCTGTCTGTCTGTATCTGTCCATCACACGGATGGATCAGTCAAAAATGGTGCAAGCTAAGATCACCAAATCTTCCCTGTCGGCTGCCTGGAAGACTCTAGTTTCTAGTAAAGCTTTTTCATAAATTCGAAAAGGGTCACCCCGAACGAAAGCGCTAAATGAGAAGGGGTGGGCAAAATTTGCAATTTTTGGCCAATAAGTCGCTGTATCTCAGTAACAGTGCGAGATAGGGCCTACGTTACTATATTAATCACTAATAGGAAGTCGTACACTGGCTCTCGATTGGCGCCGAATTCAATAACCTTGAATGACTTTGAACGCCAAAATAGGGGACTTTATGGATTTTTTGGCGATTTCGAGCTGCGACACAAGTCTCTATCATTCACAAGGTGGCGTCACGCTACTATCATTATGCGATCCAGATAGAAAATTTGGTATTTGTATATCAACTTAGCGTGAACACCCCAATTTTGAGCTAAACTACTAAACCGGAACTGCTATAGGCTTTCGCGCGTCTCGTGAGCATTAGCTCAAATTTCTTGTTTATCCCTGGAGTGGTGTAAAGGTTGAACCAAATCCAGTTAGCGTACAGAGCGAAAACGTTTGTAATTTTGTGTTTATATTTTGCAGTGGCTGAGTTGCCTGGTGGCAAAAGGGAAGCAGGGGCAACTGCCTTTCTCCTAAATTTTAGCTTATCGAAAAATATCTTTTAATATTTTTAAACTACAAAATTTGAAGCTGAAAATTTCTCCGAAGTTGGACGTTTGGCACCCATAATGTCTTCTGTCAGAAAACTGCAATTTTCTCCCTTCTGCTAAATTCGTAACCCACGCCGCCGCTGGTTATATGAATTACATTGAAAGTAATTAGATCTAGACTGCCGCACGCTTTTACTAATTATGCTAATGGTAAAAAATAGTACTTGTTATTCGGACCAAAAGTCGAGCGTAACGAGCGAACAAAAAGCCCAACTGTCGTTAAGATGGGCCCACCGTACCGCCTGTATCCGAAGGCCAGCGTCCGACTTCCGGTAGCAGCAAAAAGCGATTTCCCAGAATAACTGCATGGTGACGCTGCTATATCAAACGCTACAATCAAAGCTATGATACGATACGTAATTCGGCGTACGCGGGTGATGGGTGCAGGCAAAAACGTTTTATTTAAAATTGCGGCCAAACCGCTGCAGATAGAGACATGCTTACTATTGCCAGTCTATAGGAACTGGTCATCGCCCTAACCAAAGACACTGATATCGCCGGCCCCCTATATGAGTTACCGTTTAATTATAATACATTCATTACAGACAGACGACAGACGACATATCGCACCCAAGATCGGCCAAGCCCAAAAATAAAGTCGCTGTGGTGGACGCTCCACTTTAGGCCTACTATCGTTCTACTCAGAGACCTACGTAATGCACGTATGTGCGGCAATTTGTTGGAATAAAGCACAACGCACCCTATTTAATACAGGTGACAGCTTAACAACTTGCAATTGCAACAGCGGCGTTGTTGGTTAAAAATGGGGGGGGCAGAAAGTTGCACATTTTCGACAGACATTTGCAGATTTTCTGCAGGTGTTCAAGATGTCAATTTTTGCTTTGAAACTTCTAGCTCTTTATTTTGTACTGTAACGTAAAGTTTTTCGACAAGCAATTGTTCTTTTCTTCCTGCCACAAAGCCGCTAAATAACTGGTACATTTTAACTAATTTATTTCTTAAAATTTTACCATACGCGTAATTTACGCGGAAAATCACGTAGGCCCTACTATTTAGCCACATTATAAGTAATTTATTGCTAAATCGTTTATACTCACTCTTCGGACTCTACTTTTGACGCTGCTGGTAGCGAGTTTCTAACATCTTTTTCTCCACCGCACAGAGAAGCCAGTTCAAGTCCTGTTCTGTCTAAATCGTCTTCTTTCGTCGTTTCGCTCCGTTGTGAAGAATCTTCTGCAGATTGTTGAAACTGTTGTTGTTGTTGTTGTTGTTGTTGTTGTTGTTGTTGTTCCATTGTTATTTCCTTTTGACTCAAGTCTGAGTCTTCTGTGCTTTTTATATCGCCTCCGTTTCAACTGCTTCTACACACAAAGCAAAAAACTATTTTTTCGTACACAACATTATGCAGGCCACATTCTGCATCTTGGCCGTCCGTCGGTCTGTTTGTCTGTTTTGTACACAGGCTCGTATAGAAAAAAAACCAAAATAAGAACACGATTTTTAGGGTAGATGTAACCAGCGTGCCAGCTTTTTTTAAAAAAACATTTGTAAGCTCGCTGATTAACAAGCCCAGCTGTCGCTAGAATAGCGGACCCTATTGATTGTCAGTGACCTTCAAGGTCATCCAAGATTAGTGATTTTCATGTAATCTGAAAGAGCGTATGCCACTTTTTACTAATGGTCAATAGTAACTTTAGCCTTATCTCTCACTATTTCCGAAATAGGGCCACTTATAGCTTAAAATTTTGCATTCAAAAATTGCGGTCAAACCGCTGCATATAAGGACGTGGTTGTTATTTACAGCCTATAGAAAGTCGCCAGGGCCCTATCAACGGTATTATCGCCGACCCGCTACGACTTACCGTTTAGCCACAAGCAGCGCCTTGCATGTACAGGATGAGGCAAAAAAAGTGGACCCCTAAAGTTTTTCGCTATTTTCTCAGCAACCGTTCGGGATTCTAATATGAAATTGTACAGTTTTATTTGGTGAAACCTTCTACATATAACTGGCAAATAAGATGTGATTTTGTTGAAAACGACAAAGTTGTAGACTTTTTAACATGACCGCCTACCGATTTTTCAGCATTAAAAATGTTTAAGCTAAAAATGCTATTTAATTTTCAAAAACTAATAATACGTTACTGCCGATGACGTCACAGTGACGTTTTGATAAACAGTAATTTATATTGTTTAGAAATTATCACTAAATTATTGTAAGTAAGTAAGTAAGTAAGTAAATTTAATTTATAAAGCGCACAATGTCAGCAAAAACTCACTGAATCTGAGTAGCTGCTTTCGCGCGTAAAAATGATATGACAATGTCTTCGTGGGGAAGCCTTTGCAACGGTTTGTCCTGTTGATTAACGACCAGCGAATGCAAATCAGATCTGCATAACAAGCTGTCGACCGTTTGACCTAGACTTTACGCTTGTAGCCTGTCGGGTCTTATTGTCCACGTCACGATGTCATTAACCGTAGTGGTTTACTTTATTTTAGATCACCAGGTGCAACGTTATACGCTTCATTACTTTTTATCTGCGTATTTTATCGTCATTTAATTCGCCGAAGTAGGTAGGCCACGTTATAACGAACAATAAAGCAGTAGGCCTAATATGCCAGGAACAACCCACCAGACAGAAAACTGCGCTTACCGTTGCCCTGTTTTGTATATTCATTTATTCCGTATCACGTCAAATAGGGCGGCAAAGCAATATATTCTATCGCTTCATGTATTTTATTGCGTTGCTCTTTTATTTGATGTAATAAATAATAATAACAATTAGGCCCATTGTTCAGTCTTTGCTGCAATAAAGGTGTGCAGCCTGGTGGACCAGCATAAAATAGGCTAAGCCATGCATTGAAACGCATAACTACAGGCTAATTTTGTCGAATATTGGCCGATTTGCACTGTCACACTTCAGTAATCCTCAACAAGACTTTAAATTCTTACGTGTTACTTATTGACGACGGGCGTAGAAGCAAAAGCTTTAATTGCCACGATGTGATCTGAATATAGTATTGATAAGCTAATGTTGACATTTTACATTTTACCATTTTACCAGGCCTAAACCTAGCCACGGATATAAATAATGAAAAAGATGTCATTAACATTTTACAACAGGTATAGTGCAGCGATAACGCGTTTGATCTATGATGAAAGCTTCAATCATAAGTCTTCTAATTTTTTACAACGAACTTACGGCTGAATCTGCCGGTAAATGAATTTTAACAAATTCATCAGTGGCTTGATTTAATGATAAAAAATGTTAGCTAGCTTATTGGATCACACATAGCTTTTCTACGCTACTTCGAGTAATATTATCGCCGCGGCTTTCACATATAGCTTTTAATAGCACAATTCAACCTATCGTACTTTAGTCAAAATTAATAACGTTTGAGTTCAGAATTCTAGCATGCCTACGTGAAAACGGGCGACTGCAAACGCGAGACCTGACATCGCGAGACTGGACAACGTGAGACCATGTAGCAAGGGTGGACATCGCGAGACTTGTTTCAATGTTCGATTATCTGCTCACTAATAAGTTTTTTTGTTACTATGAATGTATCAGTTTGTCTTGATTGTCTTAGTCATCCGCTATGCACAGCTAGAGGACAGTGAATTCTACCGAGTGGTTGTCGATGCTGAAGGCAACAGAGCGGCGCTTATCTTCGCGACTAACGCTCAGCTGGAAATGCTGTCATCGGCGACTCAGCTGTACTTTGACGCCACTTTCAAAGTGGTGCCGACGATTTATTATCAGCTGTTTACTCTGTTCGTCCCCTTCGCTGATTTCGTGTTTCCAGTGTGTTACGCGTTGATGTCGTGGAAGACGACCGAACTGTACGTAAAAGTATTCCAGAAAGTGCAGCAGCTGGTGCCGCAATTCGCACCGACGTGTGCTATGGCGGATTTTGAGGAGGCGCCAGTGTCGGGATTTCAGCGCGTCTACCCCGATGCTCGAGTAGCTGGGTGTTGGTTCCACTACGCGCAAGCAATTATCAAGCGCACAAATAAGATCGGCCTGAAAGAGGCGTATGGAAGTGATGCTGACGTCCAATGTCTGATGAGTCTGCCGCTGCTGCCGGTGGAAGAAATTGTCGCCGCGATTGCTGACGTAGAAGCGCACGTGCTTGTCGACAGTTCGCACGAGAACCAGCTGCGGCAACTGATCCGATACGTAAACCGGCAGTGGATTAACAAGCGTTCCATCGATCCGGAGCGTCTCAGGGTGCGCGATAACCAAAGCCGAACCAATAACGTGCTTGAGAGTTATCACGCACCTCTAAAACGCAGGGTTAAAGTCAGCCATCACAATTTATATTCGTTTCTATCGTCTACAACAGTTAACTCTGGATCAAGCGAATAAATTTGGCAATAGAGTCCGAAAACAGTAAAGTCCCTATTTACGGACAACTAAAAGATAAACCGGGAATTAGATTAATCGCTCGCACCTTGCGACTGGATCCAGGAGAGAAAGAGAACAGTAGAAAGTCTTCCGACAGAATAAAGTCTTCTTCAAATTTTAAGGTTGATGATTTTTATCTCATTTAAAACGGCGTGTGCTATTTCCTATTAATGGTTAATAGTAACCTCTGCTGTATCTCTCACCGTTTCCCATATATGGCCATGCAGCTAGTTATAGCTTGAAACTTTTCATTGAAAATTGAGAATTGTCGCCAAACCGCTGTAGATGGAGACATGGTTACTATTGACAGCCTATAGGAAGTTGCCACCACCCTATCCGCTGGTACCATCACAGACCCCCGACAACTTACCGTTTAGCCACAATACCGCACGATTGGCACAATATAGTGAGTTTTGATCCTCAAAGGTTGTCCTAGATCAATGATTCTCATGTAATCTGAACGGGCGTATGCCACTTTTTATTATGTAAGGCGGTTTCTGTAGAATTTTCCTCGATTTTATTACAGCGATATTATCCGAACAGAACTCAGAAAGCGAAGTCCGTCAATCAACTGTCAGAAAACTCAGTAGCCCTAGAATGACGTCAAGAGGTGTGGATTTCTCCGGCTTAACTGAACTTAGGTCATAGCGATTTCCTGGCTACAGGCTGTAGCCCCAAAAATGTAAACACACTCTTAGGCTACACCTCTAGGCCAACACGAGACTCGGAGGAAGACTTTTAAGGAGCTACGACGATACCGTTCGTAGTCTTAGCCTACTGCTACTTAATTCAATTTATTCCCCAGGCTACCACCCAGGAACTAAGTTTAGCCATGACCTTTACCTTAGCAACGCTCAGACAGCTAGGGAAAGTCCAATGTTTATATTTTTATAAGTAGCTGACGTCTCAACAGCCAAAACACTTTGCTATACCAAACATCTAGCACCAAACGACCTTTGAGAATACTTTTCCTACAATACCAGCAACCGATTAACTATTCGTTAAATTAGCTTCCTTGCAATTAGTGATGGCCAGTTTTCAGTTGAATTTCCTATCCCAGTCCATTCAACTCTCAATTTGAAAATGTTTCCCTTGCAGTAGATAGACCTAGCTGAAATTTTGCATGCCCCAGTTTCGTCGCACGCATGTTCGTGCAAAAAGTTTTCCTTTACGATCAAATGCATCTGTTACGAACAGACAGACAGACTCGGAGATGTCGGAGACGGACGACAACCACGAAAACAGCTTGACCGTTACTTAATTAGCCTACGGTCAGCTAAAAGACGACAATTAACCTAACGGTAGGGCCTACTTTTTGGCCGCATCTTGTATGATGACGAGACTCAACTGTCGGCGATAGTCGACGTCACCTGACAGTTGAGTGGCGTCGGTAATTCCAGATCACACATCTACGACGCCGAAGAGACTCAACTCAACTGTTAAGTGGCGTCGGCGTAGTAGGTGCGTGTGAATGGTGTGAATTAGTCAAAAAACAAAGACCTTCATTTGTAGTTTTGCAGGAAAAACGTTCGCTATAAATTGGCATCCCATATAATGTGGCTAGGTGGCGTAGCGGTTGCGGCGTACGATTCGAGATTGAAAGGTCCTCGGTTCAACTCCCAGCCGGTGCACTACCAAGTAACAACTCTGGACAAGTTGTTCACACCTGTGTAGGTGCAAGTGGAGTGGTTAGTGACACTTATAGTGTCGACTCGTAACTTTCAAGTTATGGTTCGATTCTCACTGCCGTTCGTTTGCAGCAATCTTGAACATGTTGCTAACCTGCTGTGTGCTCAGGTCAACTCAGCCTCCTACCCTTTCTGGGAACAAAAAGTGAGTTACAGGTTACAGGGTGATTAGGCGAAGGCCTATAGTGTGGCTAATTAGTAATTAAGCGCATAAGAGGTTAATTTAACAATATGCGCTGTATAAATTGACATTTTACTTACTTACTTACCTGCTAATTAAGGCGGTGGCATGTCTACTTGTTGCAAACCGCGGGTCCGATTGTTCGCTGACGTGGGCAATGGATGACCGCATGATGCGCTGCGGTATAGCTTATGCCAATTAGCTGCCACTTCCGAGATTGTAAAAGCGCCTCTAGTTTTGATTTGAGTCCGTCTCATGTAAGAAGCGCTATAGTGGGCCTAAGTAATTGGACTTTACCTTGTACCTTTACCTTTGATGTCCGGAGTGTTTTTGGCCGACCGTTAGAACGAGCCAATTGGGTACGACTGTGTCGTGTGTTAGATCTGTCGTCGTCTGATGTCTATCTGAAACGCGTGTATTGCGGCTAAACCGTACATCGTGGAGGGTCGGCAGTGGCAGCGTTGAATAGAACGATAACGAGTTTCTATAGATTTGGCTGCAATTTTTGAACGCACAGTTTTTACTTGCATCCATCACGTGCGCTGAATTACCGTAAGCCTATACTAGCGTTGATTGTAACGTTCGATATAGCAGCGACACTTTAGCGTGTATGAGACTGTATTTGACTGTACAATTTTCTTCCCTTACTCTGAGATATCGTTTTCTTCCTCGACGAGTGCGTCGGACGCTGCAGGCCTTAGGATAAGGACTGGAAAATTGGTCCGAAAAACCCAGGTTAAGTTTTTTAAAAAAACTTTTTAACCTCAAAAATCTAATTTTTGGGCTTTTACGTTTTTTTGGTTTCTTGTGAAATATATTACATATAATTTTTAAATTTTATATTTTAATCGTGATTTCTTGTGCAAACACAGTGTGGGCAGCCCAGTCTCATTTTCGGCTAGCCGATGCAAGTTACCGTCGAACTTTAGGCTTACTTGGAAAACAAGATAATGTTCATACGAACACGGAGTCTGTCCAATGCATTTCGACAGTTTGCAGTAGGCTATATGTCCGTATATAAATATACAGGGTGCGGCAAAAAAGTAGCCCCCTAAAGTTTTTTGCCGTTTTCTCAGCAACCGCTTGGAATTTTAACATGGAATTTTACAGGTTCATTTACAGAAACGTTCTACATCTAACAGCTAAGTGGTGTGCAATGTTGGAGCTTATCGCAAGCTTAAAACAAAGCCAAAAACAATCGCGGAACTCAAGGAATCGCTTCAGATTATCTGGAGCAACCTACCACAAGGACTAATCGACAAGACTGTGAAAGAATTCTCAAATTAAGCGACTGAAGGCTTGTGTTGGAGCTTGGAGCTGTCGGTGGGCACTTCAAACATTCACAGTCACAATGGAATTGCGGCATCTGATCATTAGTTAACTGTGTTGTTTGACTTGTTTCAACGATGTTATTGAACTGGTGTTGTAGCTTGAACATTTTTTCACGCTGAAAAATCGCTAAGCGGTCATGTTAAAAAATCTATAACTTCGTCATTTTTCAATGGAATCAAATTTATTTGGCATTTAGCCGTAGAACAATTTAGTAAATAAATCTGTAAATTTTTAGATAAAAATGCTAAACGGTTGCTGAGAAAACAGCGAAAAACTTTAGGGGGCTACTTTTTTCTGCCGCACCCTGTAATCAGTGAGCTGTTTAAACCAGTAGAAAAAAATTAAAATGTTCAATTCTAAATTGTACAGCAGCAATGTTATTGTCATCCTTCGCTATTATTATAACTAAAGAATTAATGTTGTCAGTCACGTGACCATTCGATTCGTCGCCAGCGCTTTACTATAAATGGTCCATTGTGACCATGCGTCTATGTTGCACAGTTATGGAGATATGGCGCCTCAAAGATAATGGGATCACGACCTTGACCTTTAGGGGTCACGTGACGTCATCGGTCACGTGACCATCCGACTCGCGGTGGGTGACTTCCCATGGGTGGTCCATTGTGATCATGCGTCTATTTTGCACCGTAATGGAGATATGGCGCCTCAAATGTTGGATTGGACGGACGAACGCACGCACGCACGGACGCACGGACGGTCGGAAGCTCAGGTGATTTTATACTCTGTCCAGTGCTATGAATTGCATTAGACAGACAAAAATCGATTATCTGCCGATTTCAGTTAGCTAGCTGAGCGCTTGTGAGAAATGGGATTAATGGTCTGATGAGGCCTATTGTGCGTGCGTGCGTTGGAACTCACGGCGTCTCACCGGCAGCCAGTGTAATTCTCGTAGAACGGGTGTGATATGTTCACATCGTCCTGTGCGAGTCACCAGCCTTATATAGGTTATGCCTATATTTACATATAAAATAAATGCACTCAGTAATTGTTTTATTGGGCTAAATTGACTGCGTTTAGCTGACGGCATAAAACTGCAGATTTCTACTTCTGCAGTACGCGATAAATGAACGACGAAGGCTAATGACATAATTACTGCATAATGCGAATAGCCTAGTTAGTTGAAGTAAATCGATAAGCGACTTGATGCATGTAATTAGGCCTACATGTAGATCATTAGAGTCGCAAATCAATTTTTTGCTATTCACTTGAAACTAGTGCTCAATTACTCAGCACTGTACTCCTGAAAATCGAGCAGGTTCGACCGGTATGATATTCTATTTGTATTTTGAATTTTGACTAGCCTATGTCTGATTTTGTTTACACTCCAAAACATTTTTCAATGCCCGCCTCGATTGTAGTTATTACTTATAAATGTACAAAACATCAGTTTATACACTTGTTAACGGTTACATTAAAAAGTGATATTGCCCGCATTACGCTGACTGTGTGTCAATGTCCTGCTGAATAATATCACTTTTTGCGATTTTTGCTGTTTTCGATGTGCGAGTTTTTAATGTTGCGTTAACCAAGCGTATAAACTGAATGTTTTGTACATTTATATTTGCGGTTTTATTACTAAAATACTGTTTTTCTACTGGTGATCAGTTAGAAAGATATTGCGCCTGAGATATTTTTTACAGTAGCCAAGCCGCTTATAACTGTAACTTAGGCCTACTACCTAATGACGTGACTGAACAAAACAGACAACACGCGTCAGGCATGACGTCACTGCTGGCCTGCATTGCTGACAATATTGAACAATTTTTTTTAATATCCACATAATGGCCATATAAATAAACGGACTAATATTGCACGCGTCGCCCGCAAAATATTTCAATAATGCTAATTTAACTAGCCCTAATCGTATTATTGCAGTTATTGGACTGTTACGTAAAATTCCCATTGCATTCCCATTGCAACGAGTCAGTCGGGGTAAAATGCGACTTAATGGCAGCGCATTTGATGGCCCATCCCCGAAACCTTCCCTATAGACGCAAAAATCTTGCAGATATCTTTTACACAAGCCGAGTTATAGCCCATTATGTCCCAAATTTCGTTGCCATGGCAACCAGGGAGGGTCCGGGGTAAAATTGAATAACACCATTAAATTGGCCATCCCCGAAAACCATACTCTAGAACCAAAAATTACGACTCTATCTTATACACAGCCAAAGTTATGACCGTTTAGAGATGAGAATAGGCGTAGAGCGTTCGTCCAGAAAACGTAGTTTGTTGTGCCATAGACAATAAATAACTAACTAAGACATTACTGTTGAGAAAAATAAGTCGACGGCGGCGGCGAGTGACAAAAGCAATCAATCGGTTTATCGCCGCTCTGCGTAAAAATTTACGGTGTAAGGTAAAATCGAACATTGCCGGAAAATCACAACAACGGGAGTTGTAACCGGCAACGTCGTTCTATTATCACTACTAGAGCTACGATTACAGGTGTGATTACAGACTGAAACAATGGAAAAGGGGAGTTATGACTGGGGGAAGAATGTCCTAGGGCGAATCGTGACCGGGGGAAGAATGTCCGAAGGGAATCGTGACCGGGGGGAAGAATGTCCGGACACCGCCTGCGCAATGTGCGCGTTTTGATGATTGTTTCGCCATGTCCACGACGTTTCTTGCAGGAAAACATGGTCCACATGTCACGGTCGGTACTGCTGCTGCTGTGTGTTGTGACTGCCATTCGACTCGCGTCATCACAGTGGTTGACTGAGGACAGCCAGCAACAGAATGATACCGACAGCAATGTCACCGCCACAGCGGAACCACTAAGCACTGGAGAAGCGGACGACCACAGTTTCATTGCTACTGCACCAACAGCCAGCACTGAATCACACGACGGTATCAATGCCACCGTTACTGCAGAACCACCAAGCACTAAATCGGTTACATCAGCACCGTCAAGCACTACTGGATCAACTGCTGACAACCGTGTCACAAGTAGGCCTACTACAGCACCGCCAAGCACAGAGTCACTCACAACAACACTATCGAATACTGGGTCAACCGCTGTTGACAGTCGTGTCACATTTACTACAAAACCGCCAACTACTGAATCAGTTACATCAGCACTGTCAAGCGCTGGATCTACGGATGACGGCCGTGTCACCGTCACCGCAAAACCATCAAGTACTGAGCTAGATCAGTTGATGGCGACTGTATCACAGTTGCAGCAGAACTACGAAGAACTGAACCAGCTGCTGAAGTCTCGACTGATGACGGCTTTGAATAAGCTACAAACAGAAGTCTCTGAACTGAAGACTGCCACATCGTCCGAACCCATGACAGGTGCGTCCAGTAATTAGTTACGTCAAGGTCGCTATTTTCAATCAGAATAAGGACTGTAATTAGAATTAGGACTAAATTAAGTCATTTTAATACACCAGTTAATTAAATCTAAAATGAGAATTAGTTGGTAAAGTAATCAATTATAACTAATTACCTTTTAATTAATTTATTATCTCTGGCTTTCGTCGTTGAAAAAAATATGACGATAAAACTGCTGTTAGACGTCTCCATTTGGTTCTGGCATGAGTAATATTCATTGCTTTCTCAGGATGTATTTGCCTTGTGTCCACGACTTTTATTTTATTTTTGTAAACATTTTTGCTTGTCTTCATTCCTTTTTTCTTTTAGAACAGTGCATAACTTTTACAGATTCTGAAGGCCGCTGGCCCGCTATATACGAAACAACAGCTTAGCATAATAGATTTTTTAAAAAACAAGTAACAATATGAGTAATTGTATAATTTCAAAAAATTAATCAAAATTACTGCGAGTTCTTCTTACCCCAACAAATGTTATATAAGAAATTACAAACAAACTTACTAAACAATTTAAACAAACCGAATTTCACAGATTTGTCAAAAATTACATTGCACTGAAAATGACCATACATAGTAAATAGCCTAATTAGTGAATTTCATTGTCAGCCAATTAATTGGAATTCGAATAGAATTAGGACTGTAATTAGAATTAGGACTAAAATAAGTCATTTTAATACACCAGTTAATTAAACCTAAAATGAGAATTAGTTGGTAAAGTAAATAAAGTAATTAATTATAACTAATTACCTCTTAACTAATTGATTATCAATCGCTCACTGCTTTGTATATGGTAGTCCAAAAACGGGAATTCTGTTTTAATTATGCGAAAAATTCCGTAAATGTGCACCAATTCTAACCATTTTTGTACTATTAGGCCTACATCAAGAAATCCATAGCGCAGAAAAGTAAAATTATGCCCCAACTTCACCTTTATTCTGTAATCATCCTACCTAGCAAAAAAACACATACTACTCCTTATATCGATGCTGCATATGTGATTCGCCAACCTCAGCAGTTACGTTAACGCTTAATAAATGCTTATTACTCGACAGCGACCGTCTCATGCTTAAACGCTTTTAACTAGACGTTTATACCTCTACTTTTTCTCTTTTTGCAAGTTCATTATCAAACAGCAATCATCCTTTGTTATTCTGTTTATGGGCATAGGCCTACTAAGCCATATAAAACGATTAAAACACCAAATCTTAGGTATAAACACAATATTACTTCATAATGTCGTCACAATGCATTGTTATGAATATGTAGGCGAGTATGAACTAAGTATTTAATTGTTTTTTTTCTGTAAACTTGACAACGTTGCACATTGGAAAATATGGGGTCAATTTCAGGAGTTGTGTGTGTTTTGTTAGATAAGGTGATGGCATAGTAATGGTGAAGTGTCCAGCGTAATTTTACTATTATGCACTATGAATTTCTTGTTGTAACAGTGAAAATGGCTAAAATCGGTTACATTTGTGAAAAATTATCGCAAAATTAAAACAGTGCTTCCGTTTTTTGGACCACCCGATATGTACATTTAAGGAGTGTAGCAATACGATTAAGGCGAAGTAGCCAAAACTATAGTCATTTACGTCCAGTTTTTTGTGATGTTGCGTGCCAAAAATTATCAAAATCAGCCATTGTTTCACGGAGTTATTCATAAAAATAAAAGTGGCACATTTTTAGACACGGTGTATTTTTACGATGGTTTAATTGCAGAGTGTCCTGCTGAGTTCACGTACACGTCGTCCGTGCGCGGCTGCTACAAGGTGCTGACCAGTAGACTCGATTGGTGGATGTCTGGACTAGAATGTCAGACAGTGCACAGTGAGGCTCATCTACTTGTCATCAACGATACACATGAACAGGCTGCAGTGACTAAAATGCTCGAGTCCACTAGCCGTCAGTTATTCTTGTTTGTTTGTTTTGTTTTGTTCTATTTCTTATTCATTCTTGTTTGTTCATTTACAATACTTTCTCGGCTGCGCAGCGCCCATACAGGGTGCGGCAAAAAAGTAGCCCCCTAAAGTTTTTCGCTGTTTTCTCAGCAACCGCTTGGGTTTTTAATGTAAAATTTTACAGTTTTATTTAATGAAACCTCTTACATCTAACTGCCAAGTGTAACGGAATTTCCGTTGCAAAGGTCACTTTACTCTTCCTCGTCTATCAGCTAATAAAATTAGTTATTTTCTCTATAATAGCTATCAGTTATATTAGTTTCTCCGTCAAGTCTGCATGCTTTTGCGCAGCCAATAAACTCCATGTTTACTTTCCTTCAATCGACTTCGATTCGTCACTTAAAGGTCTCCAAATAAACCCACAATGCTTTGTAGCGTTAAATACTTTGTGGTCAAAGAATATCTAATAACCGAAAAATTAATGCAACAAACCGTATCTCTCTATCGCAGTGCAGCACTGTTGTCACGGCTTGTGCGGTAGCAACAAACTGTTGTATAAGCGATGTGCCAAGTCAATGGGAAGGCCGAAATTTCGACCCCCACAGCTCCCAGATTTTTTAACCGATCTTAATGAAACTTGAAACCAAGATAGATATCCGGGATACGACCCGACATGCAAAATTTGGTTGACGTGGGACGACGGGAAGGAGGTCTGCGTAGGGGGGAAATTTTTCGTTACTTTTTGTGTTTTTTCTATCTTTTTTTGGTATTCTTGTCCACGCCTACAGGTCACACCAGAAGACCGATCACGACAGTTAATGGCTCAAAACGCGTGTTTCCGCGTAAGGTAAAGCCTTTTAAGGGTTAAAAAATTGAAATTAATATTTAACGTATTTATTCAAAAAATTCCAAAAAATTAAACAGTTCTTTAAACGGTCATAACTTTGGCTGTGTATAAGATAGAATCGTAATTTTTGGTTCTAGGGTATGGTTTTCGAGGACGGCCAATCTAATGGTGTTATTTAATTTTACCCAGAACCCTCCCTGGTTGCCATGGCAACGAAATTTGGGACAAAATGGGCTATATCTCGCCTTGTATAAGAGATATCTGCGACATTTTTGCGTCTACAAGGGGTTTTTGGGGATGGGCCATTGAATGATGCCAATCGCATTTTTCCCCGACCGACCCCCGTTGCCATGGCAACGAAATTTGAGACAAAATTGGCTATAACTCGGTCTGTGTAAGAAATATCTGCGAGATTTTTGCGTTTACAGGGGGTTTTTGAGGATGGGCCATTGAATGCTGCCAATCGCATTTTCCCCTGATCGACCCCCGTTGCCATGGCAACGAAATTTGAAGCAAAATGGGCTATAACTCGGTCTTTGTAAGAGATATCTGCGAGATTTTTGCGTCTGTAGGGGGTTTTCCGTCCAATTGACATAGGTTAATGAAATTTTGCAGTGACGTTGTCGGCTGCTACTTAGCTTAGTAGTAGTACTTGTTGTTGTTATGTACAAAGTAACTGTTTAGTGACCTTTCAAACTTTAATAAAACTGCAAGCAATTCATTTCGTGTTGTATAAGCGCTGATGTAAAACTGCAAAAATCAAAAAGTATAAGCACGAACATTATGCATTAGCTTAGACATTTATATCTGGCTACTGAGAACAGATTAAATGTCTAAGCTAATACA
>Ga0056128_1005531_pt1 | contig 15892 bp, 9 predicted proteins | sample WorMetLIZISLAND2_FD_71113 | JGI IMG/M metagenome (GOLD analysis project Ga0056128, IMG submission 71113) | Marine gutless worms symbiont microbial communities from Max Planck institute for Marine Microbiology, Germany - Olavius geniculatus... ...
GTCAGCTGAAGACATACATTTTTGCGAAATATTGATGACAAAATGTATTAAGCGCATTAGAGATCTTTTTGAGTATGCGCTATATAAATTTACACTTTACTTACTTACTTACTTACTTACATGCCATAAGCTCGACCGTTATTTAAATACGGTCGGCTAAAAAGTGAAGTTGTCAGCCCCGGTCGACACGATATGCGCAGCCCGCTGAGCTATACGTAGTTCCTCACTGCACTGCACAACCGTAATTCTGAATTTCAACTTTTTTACTGAAAATAATCAACACACCGGTCACTTTAGTTAAAACAAAAAATTTGAGGTAATGCTCACGAGACGCGCGAAAGCCTATAACAGTTCCTGTTCGCAAAATTTCAGTCTATCTCCAGCCATTTTGTCGCAGTTCATTCTTGAAGTGTGCGCTGCAGCCGAAAATTACAAGAAATCAATAAAACTCCTTATTTGTGAAGTTCAGAATCTTTTATACTCATCGATGTTGATACGACTAAAAGCTCGTTACTAGTGCTTGCTGTGATAAGCAGCATACCAATGGTGATCTGCAACCGTTTTTACGAAAGACTGGCCAACAACGGTAAAATAGCGACTTTTACGGGGTACCGCTCTTTGATGCCCTTGTGCGCAGGTTTCCTTGAACCTCAAAATACGAGACTTAGACTGTCGAAATCTACGTTCAATGTTGAAAATTTCGTGTGCAAATTGTCTATGTCTATCTTTATTGATTTCGGCGCAATTTGCTCTTTACATGTGTCTCGCAGCCCGAAATCGCCACAAAAATTAATAAAAACCCCTATTTTAGCGTTCAAGGTCATCCAAGGTCATTAAATTTAGTGCCAATCCAGAACCAGTGTACGACTTCTTATGAGTGACTGATTAATAGTAACTTAGGCCTTATCTCGCACAGTTACTGAGATACAGCGACTTATTGGCTAAAAATCGCAAATGTTGCCCACCCCCTCTCATTTAGGGCCCTCGTTCGGGGTGACCCCTTTCGAATTTATGGAAAAACTTTACGGATCCTAAAACTAGAGTTTTCCGCGCAGCCAACGGTGAAGATTTGGCGATTGTAGCTTACGCCGTTTTTGACTGATCCGCCCGTGTGACAGACGGACAGACAGACAGACAGAATTGCGATGGCTAAGACGCGCTAAAATTTGTAAAACAAGAAATTGAGCTTATGCTCACGAATCGCGCAAAAGCTTATAGCAGTTCCTGTTCAGTAGTTTAGCTGAAAATTGGAGTGTTTACGCTAAGTTAATATACAAATACCAAATTCTCTATCTGGATCGCATAACGATAGTTGCGTGGCGCTACCTTGTGAATAATATAGACTTGTGTTGCAGCCCGAAATCGACAAAAAATCCATAAAAACCCCTATTTTGGCTTTCAAGGTCATCCAAGGTCATTGAATTTGGTGGCAATCGAGAGCCAGTGTACGACTTCCTATTAGTGATTAATAGTAACTTTGGATCTATCTCTCACCGCTTTCGAGATATGGCCAGTTTTTCATTGAATTTTCTACCCATTCATTTAACTCCCAACTTGAAAATATTCCTTTTGCACTAAATGGCTGGAATTTTGCATGCCCGAGTCTAACACACATGGCTACTTGCGTAAAAAGTTTTTCCTACGACGTAGAGCTTAGCCAAAATACATCCATTACAGACGGACAGACAAACAGACAGATAGACGAACGACAATCATGCCAATATCTCGACCGTCAGAAAAAATACGCATAGGCTGCACTGTACTGCGTCTCAAAATTCTTAAAAAGTAGTACAATCAATAGGCCTAACTTTGTCAATTTAAGGCTTAACAAATTTTCACATTTGTTCTCTGACAGACTTTATGGAAAATTTGCCATAAAATTATTACCAAAAATTCCACCACATCAACCCAAAACGTGTAAAATATAATTTTTCAAAAACTTGCACCATCCCAACCACAGCAACAGCAAACGTGTATAAGAAAAGGTGATGATGTTAGATGAGCTGGTATATAGTCTACTAAACTAATAAGACCAGCTACAAATTTACCATTTAGCACACCAAGTAGCACAAGCTGGTGCTGTACGGATAATTTTTATGGCGATTTTAGTTTGAAGTGTTTTAAGAGATGCCTGCCAACCGTTATCTGAGACGCCCCTAGCGAAAAACAACGTGAAAACAACAGCAACAGTTGAACAGCGAACAGGCTCTAAGGACTTATACATTACGCAAGTGTGACGGACTGAATTTTCGTCGAAACACCGCGCTTTGCAGACGATCACTTCGTCGTATGGTAAAAATCGACGTCAGCTGCTATTGTGTATCGTCAGAAGGAGAATGGATTAAATTGTCGATCGCCGCTTTTGGATGATCAAAGCGTCTTGGGCACATGCACTACAGCCAGATTGCCAAGTGCCACGTGACCAACATATGCTCATGTCGGCTATTCACATCGTCCATGAAAAGTCCAATACAATAATACTTTGATAAGTCGATATAATGGGCTAATGGCCATGCACGACCGAACTCTGCAAATAGGCCAATATCAAATTGCATGCTACGATTTATACAGGTCAAGAACGTTTTCTGTTAATAGCCGTATATAGTGCTGAATTTGTTGCATTTTTGTGGAAAACTGCAGACAGCGATTATTTTTTTTATCCGGCAAGACCTACCTGCAAGAACATCATAACTTAATTTTCATCGCGTATATAAAAACACAGTTGAATATAAATTTTAAACATGTAGTCAGTAACGTACATTTTATTATTATTACCGTAATAATCTAAAATCATTGCAAATTTTACGCTGAGTCGCAGACGTAAGCTTACTAGAATTTTGTGATTATTGTACAGTATTTACTATTTTTTACACTGTGTCTGGAAAAAGTAAACCCCTAGACAGCATCCACTACCAACACTTTTCGACGACACCTCAAGACTCATCTTTTCTCCGGCAACACCGCCATTGACTAACTGTTACCATCCGCGCCTACGATTCGAACTTCTGTTTTGACATACGGCGCGTTACAAATGCAGATTACTTACTTACAAAAATGTCAAATTTAAACAAATTTAAATAAAATTATGTTTACTTAATTTTTAACAAGTTACTAAATTGACCATTAAATTTTGTTGAAAACCACTATTTCTTGGCGGTGTTATTGATTGTTGAATATCGATAACAAAATAATTATATCCGTTACCAATATGGCGTTACAAAACTCAATTTACGTAACTTTAACAAACAATTTATGATACCAACAAAAATTTACATTAACAATGCACTGTTCATTTTTAATCAAAATGCCAAATTTCAGTTAAATCTGCCGACGCAAACAATATACAGTGGCTTTTCTGAGGTCATCCCAAAACGTGAAGTGTTTAGTATTAAGCAACCACACGGATGTGTAGGCCTAACTGTCAAACTGTACGAGACCGTATGTTAGTGCAAATCGCAAACACACCTAAAGTTTTTTTTGCATCATACCCCTTCTATTGTTTTAACAGTTTAATTAAAACACGATATCTGCAAAAAATACTATTTCGTTATTATATCCGATTAAACGTTGCAGTAGGTTTATGTAACGCCATATTGGTAACGGAGATATTTTGTTATCGATATTCAATAATTAATAACTTTGCTAACAAACAACATTTTTCAACGAAATGTAGTGATCGTTTTAAAAATTTACTAGAAATTAAATGTAGGAAACTTTATTCAAATTCGTTCAGATTTGTCATTTTTATTGTACAATGTCTAGAAGTTTACTTTTCCGGACACAGTGCGAATTTTTACAAATTAATGCTTTTCTTATGCTACATTCGTTGACACGCATTCTGTTTTTTCACTTTACGTTTTTTTTTTATGTCTCACATTAATCAAATACTAGTAGAATACGTTTAGTCAGTTAAAACTCCCAGAATTTTTTTTATCTATCTGTTTAATATTAAGGTGTGTGTGTCTGTGTTTTCGCCGATAATTTTTGGCCTTATTATTTTTTATCATATAGCTTTAACATATCAGGGTGATGACAAGACTCAACTCTATTTGTCGATAATTTTAGCAGAGCGCACGGACACAAACGGCTTTGATCACGACTCGTGACGTGACCCGCAATGGCTTTCACAATGCAGACTATAGCGCTCGCTTAGAATTATTATTCAGGTTGCTCTCCGTGTTTTTTGCGAGCATTTTGATTCGTTGTTTTCTCGATAATCTGCAGATCAAGCAGATTATCGCTTTATAGGCTCTCGTGCTGTTTTATCAATGGACGGCGAGGGCCAATGCAAGCAAGACGTATAGATACCATTGACCATGTAACAGTACTGTTAACACGTGTCAGTTCGACAACACAGCTACTGTTACTGTTCTTTCATACAGGGCTGGAAAATTGGTTCAAAACATTCTAGGATTTCAGGTTTTTTTCCCGAAAAACTTAAAACAACATCAAAAAGTATGTTTCACGTCTTATTTGTGGTGCAATGTTGTGCAATTTATACTGCAAATGAAATTTAATTTTACATTTTAATCGTAATTTTTGAGTTCTAACGTTACGTCATTCACTCAACAAAAACAAAAAGGAAAAAGGTAAAAATCGGAATATACCTATTTAGAAGATCAAATCCCTCACAGAGCTACGGAGCGTCACCTGCCATATGGGGTAAACACGCCCCGCTTTAACCCCAGCCAGATAGGCTGGTACTCGATTTACCTACCCCGGAAGAATGAAAGGCTGAGTTGACCTAAATGGCTGGTTACATAAAGAGACGGTTTACCTGCCCGCGGGCAGTCACCCATCACAGTACTAACCTGGCCCAGCGTAAAGTAACTTCGTTAATCGAATGAAACGCGTTACCGCTATACGCCAGGCCACCACCGTGACACTGTAACACGGAGGAGAATGGCGTACAGGACGTTCTTCCTGAACGTTGACATTTGTGCGCCATCTTCTTTGTACACTAAAACTCAAAACACACTCAAAACTGAGTTAAACTCGAAAACCTTTTGAAAGAAAACCTAGTTTTCGGTGAAAGTCGCAAAGTCGGCGTAATGGAATTTGGGCTGTGGCCGAATTTAAGGCACTTGTCTGGTGGCTTGTATTTTTGAAGCACAAAACAATTCAGGCACGGGGACATTTTGTTTAGTGGATGAGCCATAGAGGGTCTACGTTAAAATGGGTTTGTGATGCGATGGCTTACTGGTAGCCTATACTGCAGCGTAAGTGTCCATATGGTGTTTTGCTGATTAAATAATTGATTGGTCTAAATTTGATTTTTACCGCCAACTAATCCAGCCTAAATACTTCTTCCTCTTTGACAGTGTAACATTTTGCTGCATTTACGGCCATATTTTACGCGATCATTAATTTGCTGAGTGAATGTCTACCTGGAACAAAACACAAATTACCGACAAACACCGCGTAAACTTTAACCGATATGCCCTATACTCTATAGGCCTACTAAATCCAACAGCTTGTGCTCGAGTTCGATGAAGAGTAATTTTGCTATCTATTGAAACCTACACAGACGGAAAATGAAAAGGCGTTTTCCCCTAATTACGACGTTTCCTGTGTCTTTTTCTTACAGTTGTATGATAGATAAAGATTGTCAGAATAAAAACGTATCTCATCAATATTCCAATATCATTCTAGCCTACAGTCCATGGATATACTATAGCATAACCACAGCCAGTATTTGGAGAGAAGTTAATTTAACGAATAGCTAATCGGTTGCTGGTATTGTAGGAAAAGTATTCTCAAAGGTCGTTTGGTGCTGGATGTTTGGTATAGCGAGGCGTCCTGGCTGTTAGGACGTCAGCTACTTATAAAAAAATCAACATTGGACTTTTCCTAGCTGTCTGACCTTTGCTAAGGTGAGGGTCATGGCTAAACTTAGTTCCTGGGTGGTAGACTGGGAAAGAAATTGAATATTAAGTAATAGTAGGCTAGAGCCGCGATCGGTATCGTCGCCGCTCCTTAAAAGGCTTCCTCTGAGTCTCGTGTTGGCCTGGAGGTAAAGCCTAAGAGTATCTGTTTACATTTTTGGGGCTACGGCCCGTAGCCAAGAACTTGACAGAAACTGGGCAAAGTGGGCTCCAACAAGTCCACGCCTTTTTGACGTCACTGTTAGGTTACAGCGTTTTCTGACAACTTTGGTTGACGCACTCCGTTTTTCGCTTTCGATCTGTTCACATCTCGGACGAATTAAACTGCGTCGGATTTGTCTTCAAAATTGTTTTCAAAATCGCCTGATAGCTTTCTACAATATTATATAGGAGTTCATGCCCTAATATAGGCCTAGCACAAATCACGGCTAAGAAAAATTCGCCAAGTAGGCCTAACCGGAATGGGGGACCAGGTGGATAATTATGGATTGTACTGCAACTTCTAACGAGCTTCAACTCAGTCAGTTGCTATCGAGTCTTTACAATAATGAACAGCGACGACGCGATAAAGCGGTGTCCCTAAATTAACCTCGCGGGTCGGTCGTATGCAGCTGCAGATCGTGTCCGCGGACGAACAAAGGTGCCCAGCCGACGGCGCGCTCGATGAGGAAGCGGTGTGTCGTACAGCAGGAAGGTGTAAAATCTTCGACCTGCGACAACAAGGTGCTGATTGGCTCGGTCTGTCATGTCGGCAGCGAATGTCAACGTGAACAATGCGCGTGCGCCGATATCATGTGTCCAACCGACATCCCGTACCTTAGCGGACCGGACCGCCGCTCGTTAAAGATCCAATTAAGGTCGTTAGGGCGCTGACAGAAGAGCTATGAAACAGCTTGCCAGCCCCTGAAATCACCGCAGGCCGACTGCTGCGATCCAAGAAAGAGATGAAAAACGGTATGGAGGAAAGCGGGTTGGACATTTGCTGATGATGCTGGTGGCAAGATACTTTCCCGTGCCATATGCTTGCGACATCTCGCGGCGACTTTGTGCCTCACTGATGACGTCAGTCTCTCTTTCTCTCTTTGGTCTTCGCTCTACTTAAGGCCATATGCTGCATTACGTTTTCCGATGCGTATTAATTAATTTACGATTTGATTCAATTTGGGCAACGTAAAATGCACCTATGAAAATGCGTAAATGTGCTTTATTCGTTTCGTAGTCGGTATTAACAAAATAGCTAATATGCGCACTGTAGCTTCAGTCAGCTTATCGTTGATACTTTCCCGTGAACAAGAACAGTGTTAGTCATGACGGGAAAAAATACGGAAAATTACAAAAGTTTTAGTTGACATATAGCTTTGCCATAATACACCGTTTTTGTTGAGTAAATGACGTGACGCCAGAACTCAAAAATCACGATTATTAAAATATTAAATAAAATATGGTTTGTATTAAATTGTACAACAAATAAAGGAGCTTAAAAACCTTTTAAAAATTGGTTGTTTAGGTTATTAAGTTTTTTAAATTTTTATAACCTAGGTATTTTGGGATTAAATTTTTATCCCTGCTTTGTAGATGCTTTTAAATCGAAAGATTTCTTGACAGGCTCAGACAAGCAGCGGCTCACGTTGCTCGGATATAAATCGTCATTGGTGACGTCAGACAGACAATGCTGCTGCTGCTGCTGTTGCTGCTATTGCTGTTGATGACGCGCAATGTGACGTCATTATCACGTGATTGTAATCACGGGCCGGCCGGCCCGCCGGGCACTTGTCGCTTGCACTGACCACTCACTGGTCAGTCCTGGTCAGTCCGTGTCCACTGGACATGTTAATCCACCAGCTGAGCGGACCCGCCGCTCATGAAATATTTATACAAATCGCCGTACGTGGCCCGTCCGGGTTGTGCGTGACGTGAGTCCGGGGTGCAGCAGACGACACGACCCTTGGGTCAAGATGTCATCACCCCGCTAAGCGAGATGTCTCGGCTTTGTGTCGGTCGCTTCTGTGTCGCTTGGACACGTGCGCCTAGCCGCCAACCTGTTACGGCCATCTTCCGTGCACCCCGGGGCGTCTTAATCCACGTAAGAATTTACCGAACATGAGATTTAGTAAAATCACAGCGAAATCAGCGCTGTTGCAAATGCTCATCGGTAAAATTAGTCGAGCACAATAGTCCACTAGTATATAGCAAAAGCCAATCTGGTTTGACAGTGTCAAAACTACATGTATGCTGATTGGCAATACACTTTACGCTCATTGCTTTTTTTGTCGGGTGTCGGGTTTGTGTTATTGACTGCACGATTGTTGTCCTCGTTTATTTGTAACGGATATATTGCGATTTGCGGCTAAACCGTGAGAGATAGAGCTAGGTTGTTATTGATTACTAATAGACAAGTAATTTGAGCAAAGCTCAAGTGACGCGCGATAGCAGCGGTCCTGCCACTTTGGCAATCGGTGCAGGCCTACAGCAATAAGATAATAATGCATCTTGAAAGAGTACTGAAACTGGAGGCCACCCTACGGAAGACTCCTTGAGTTTGAAAAATCGAAACTTAGATTTCTAAAGATGTACGTTCTATGCTAAAAATGTCATAGGCAGGTTGTCCAGGTCCATCTCCAGCCATTTCGGCGCAATTCACTCTTAAAATGTGTATCGCAGCCGGCAATAGCAAAAAATCACTAAAAACCATATTTTGGGGGTTCAAGGTCATTCAAGGTCATTGACGTTGACACCAGTAAACAGCTTGTCACTATTGCTTGTTATAATAAGCAGCATGTCTGTGCTTACCTGCAACCGCTTTCACGCTACACCAGATAATTGCGCTAAAATAACCACTTTTTGCACCGCACCCAGAGGCATGAAATTTTGTACGAAAAACTAAAGACCTTAGGCAGCCCACAGTGAAGATTTCGTGATTCTAGGTGTCGCCGTTTTGATACAGTGCCAGAGTGTGACGGACGGACGGATGGACGGACAGACGGACAGACGCCCACGCCATATCTAAGACGCGCGAAGCATTCTGCTATCGCGCATAAAAATCTCGTACGGCCTTTCGGATGAGATGAAAATCGTCGACCTTGGATGATTTTGAAGGCCAGTACTGCAACCTGAACTGTATAAGCTGTAGCGCGTCATAGCGACAGCTGAGCTTTTTTGTTTTAATACAATGTGCGCGTTGATTGCATGTATAAACGAATACACCGTGTCTCAAAAACCTGCCACTTTTTATTGTCTATATCTTTACTAGACGTTAACGGATTTTCAAAAACTTTTTCACTCGTGAATTTTGTGGACAACTAGCAATATATTGCTTGTTTTTCTTCTCCTTATTGTTCCAGTGCATGTGCTTTAAGCCAATATGTGTTTTAACTTTTGAAGGTTTTTGCTTTATAACCATTATTCTTCACTTTTTGTAGACTTTTATTGCTCATTACGTGTGATTATTATTGTAGAAACTAATTGTAGAGTCGGCATTTCGGTATTTTCTGCGTAGCGTTAAGGGAGAATTAAGCGGCAACGACGAAACTCGTCAAATCGGTGCGGTATTAAATATGACGACGGGCAGTGTGTGGAGCGTGCGACACCCGGCGGAAGGCGGGCCGGAGAGGGGTCCAGCAACTGACGCTCATCGCCCTGGCGGGTCGCGACCTGGTCACCGTGGCACGACGCGTCACAGGGAGCCCGACAAATGCATCAGTCGTCCGTGCAGTCTCCACCGTCGAAAACCAACATCGCTTCGACGTACGGACGCACGGATGCAATTTATCAATTAGGAGCATTTATTAGGAAGCGCGGCGCCGGGCGGCCTGGATGACTAACTAATCGCCGACGCACGCTAGAACAGACTGTAATTATCCCGAACGATATGCGAGATGCCAGTTTAACAGCAGCAGCAGCAGCAGCAACTGGTAGCCTAGCCTAGGCTGGACACACACGCTCCATAGCACATAAATCGTCGCCGATCTGACGCAAGCAATTATTACTGCGGACAATACGTCGTCCCGTTGCACTGTCACAATATGGGCGATAAATTTCTTCTGTACAGCTGACAGCCGAGACTATATTGTTAGCTGACCTTAGGCTATCATGTGTATTTGCGTTTGAATAGAACGATCAACTGAATATGACGTGATCGTCGTGACCAGTGCATTGTGTGTCCATATGAGTTGTTGAAGTGCTTGAACGAATTTAGAATTTACTTAGACTTTTTACGCACGAAAGCAGCTACTGCTTTAGCGCGACTTAGCCAACGCAATTCTGTATGTCCGTCCGTCCGTCCTCACACGGGTAAATCAGTCAAAAACGGTGCAAGCTAGGATCACCAAATTTTCACCGTCAGCTGCCTGAAAGACTAGAGTTTCAGTATTAATGTATTTTTGTATTATGCTGCAGTGCTTATATATGGCGAATAAAAATAACCGGACGAAAAAGTGCAAAGATCGAAAGTCAACTAAACATGAATTCATGTAGCATATTCTTCGAAGAAGCCTCTAAATGCTGAATACACACTTACTGAATACAGTTTATGCCGTCAATTTCGGGTAGAACTTTTTTTAAGAAAACTACACGATGTACATTATTAAACCGGAGTAAACTGCGCATTTTTGCATAAGTCTTCTACATCGACGCGATGTTTTGCTAGAATCGCAGCAGACGCAGCGATTGGCATCGGTTCAATTTCTGCCAGACTGACAGAAGACGCACAGTGTGCAATGACTGCAGTGTTGAGTATAATTAGCACGTGCCACGCAGCGCTCAGTAGCTTACATTATCGACTAAGCAGCAGCACATTCTATGCAGTGTGCACAATGAAATGCACATGTTTCTCTGTCAGAAAGCCATTAGAACCACGCTCGCAATATTTATTCGCATCCCGTCTTTAATAAGCAATGGATGACAATGGCAGATAGAACCACCACACAGTGGTTTTATGCAAATGTAATAAAATTGTTTTCTTTCGTGAAAAAATACAGTACGTTTAAATGACGCAGTAATTAAACGGCTGCCTCGGTTTAAACATTTTGCCGTAGGCCTATTTGTTTTCATGCTTGCTGTTGATCCTTCGCTAGTTAAAGCTATTTACTCATAGCTCTCTTTCATTTGTTTCTGTATATAATTATTTTGTTTGACCGTTTGTTTATGGAAAATATTAAGCATATACAATAACAAAATTATTCAGGCCCATTGGTGCACACCGCGCGATGCATTAGTCCCGTATCCTTGGTCTCGCAGTGTAAACTGGTGTCTGACTGAAGGCTAAAGAAAGAGAAGCCAGCGCCGCCCTATGGACCCTGTGCCAAACTTTTCGTCACGTTTACGCGTATTGGTGCATATCAAAATGTGCATGAAAATCAGAATGGTGCTCGTTTAAAATTGAGCTCAGATGTTATTAAAACTCGTCCACGACTGAAATCCGTCAAGATAGGCTGGATTCGTGGTCATTGCATGGGTCAGTGGTTGACCGTGTCAGCTCAACACTGACCAGCGACTGACCACTCCTTGTCCACTCGTCTGCATCACTCGTCTGCACTCGCGCACCGATGGTCACTCGCGCCCGTTTGCGGTAGGTCTACGCTTGGTCTACGCGTGTCTAAACGCCCATCCACTAGACGCCGCATCGGCTGACAATTTGTCCGACACGCTGCTACGACCACGCCTCGATTCTGTCACACACAGCGTCTAGTTTAGCTGACCAAACTGAGTGACCACTGCAAGCCGACCGCCAGCGGCCGCAACTACGATATCAGCGACTTAACCTGTTGTTTTCAGCTCTTTTGCAAGACTTAGATTCAAAATTTAAGTTTAGGCATATATATCAACGAACTATTTACGAAGTTGTTTAAAACTGAAAATATAAATATTGCAAATAAATTGTTAAATAGGCCTATATTAGGGTTATGCGTGGTTTGATTAACATTGAAAAGTTATATTATGATGTTGCAGATAAATGAAATAATTTCCAAAAATACTTGAATTATTCAAAAATATTATTGCACACTGTACGGCTATGTTCCGACAGATTTTGACTAACTTTGGAAATTACTTGTCGCGAAATACATACAACTTATGTTTTGCAGTCTCGTCGTAATAAACAAATCGGAACACATTTCAGTAATCAGAATGCTATTAGAAATATACTGGCGCCGTCGTGAATGAGTCATGGCGACTAACATTTAGTCACCAAGTTACTGCAAATTTCTTGCTTGATGCGTGTACCGACATACGTTTTTGCCCGTTTCAATTAATTGCAGAATGTCGTATGTGTAAAGAACGTCCATAACGCAACAGCTAACAGAAGGCGGCAATGTAAGGCCCCGTGGCTACAGAGTGAGTGAGTTCGTGGTGCATTATCGAATGTCGTAACGACATAATACACCGCAGCGTTATGGCAACGTTGACATTCGCCACACGATGACGACGATGACAACGCCATCTCCTCGGGCCGGGCGGGCTCCTGGTGAAAAAGTAGTGTACTGGAACTTGGGTCTCACTCGTCTCTCTGCATTGTCATGGAATGTGTGTTTCGTACCGCTCATGCCTGTCGCTCGCTGGTCTACGGTCATCTGGGCGACGCGACGAACCAAGTGGGCGACAGACGAACATTTTGGTCAACTAAACGACATTAAGCAAAAAAGAACAGCTTTTATGTGTAAGTGCTTCGTTGCGATTGGACTTCCCGCATACGCAAAGTTCTACGAAACTGCTGCGTGCTGCGATATTGGAATGATGCCTTTTTGCTTACGTCGCTCACTTGACTAAAACGTGTCGCCCAGTTGGCTGTCGCTTACTTGGTTTGTTGCCCTGCATTCGGACGCTGCAAGCAACAGGGCTACGTCACGCACCGTCGATAACCCACATGCAGAGACACTACAGGGCGCAAAGGAAACCCGCATTACAGAACAGGATCGACGGGAAGCGCGTGGACGTTAATTGGCAGATTGCATGAACAGTGATGACGTAACGTGGCCGACCACCGACTGGACACTGCAGGACACTAGACAGAATGAGCGCCGCTGTGATGATGACTTTTTCGCTGTAGCCGGTGCATAGTGCCACGCCCTCTGTCAAGTCTGGAGGAGATGTGAAGTTGCCCAAGGCGCCACCAGACGGCGCTGGAGTCGACTCGACTGAACAGTGCACCCCCACGTCACTTGGCGTCCATGCATGCATGGCAGATGTTACGATACATTACGTCTCCCATTCACTGCATCCACAGCACATCGATTGCGCCCGCTGACTGTTTTTCTTGCCGCTACAGTGACCCACCTAACACTTTTTGTCATAATGAGGTCTTTTTGCTATGCCGCAGAATATGGTTGGTATAAGCCTAGTATATACTTACTTTGCTCGCAATAACACTGTCGTCATTACAAATTCTAGCACAATCACCCCTGCGACAGATTGCCAGAAGCAAGGCTGTATTTTTTCTCTCCCCATCTTATAACAAAAGCAAAGTTCTGACTTATCCATGGTCCCGGCGTATAGCGCCGGTGCTGCAATACACTGTGCTTATGGTCCACGTGGGACGACCTGCGGCATTGTGGACTAACATTATGCAGGCTGGGCTAAAAATGGTATCTTTTTGATGTTTGAGTTTGCTATCTTTTTAGATGCATTATAATTGCAATTTTTGTTCACTCACATTTTTTCATAAAATTACGTCGTTCTTCATCTGCCGATGTAAACGAGCGAAAAACTGTGATTTCGTCACGAGGGTTGGATTAATCGCCGATGAACGCTGTTTGCTTTACAATACTACAATAGGCCTATCCGTGTGGAGAAACGATGGGGTTCCAAAAATATTACGAAGACGTTAACAAATAAATGAGTACATTTAAACGGTAAATAATTATACAGTTGAAATTGTTCATACAATGTCGTCAGTGGCCTGTTTTTCTTCCGAGTTTATCTGCTAATATATCGACGAAGCAGAAAAGGGTGTCACTTTTTGGCCTGCAACAAGATATTATGGGCATTACATGCACCATATCCTAAGCTAACATTTATCAATCATTTGATCGATCAATCAATACGAATTAGGCCTAAATTAATTTGGTGCAATCGAGCATCGAGTTGTCGCGACGTCTTTGGCGACTGCGACGCTGGCTGATTGGTCGTCAGGCATCGCGCATCTGTCACGCTTGACCAATCGCAGCACGGCATGGCCGGCAACCGCGCAACAAATGGACCGCGACCGAGCAGTCACACGTCATTAAGCAGCAGCTGTAGCTCGACGCCTGCACGAGACGCAGCTTCATTTTGAGACGCAAAGAAAAGGCGGTAGTGAATAATTATGACGACATCCAGGTCGTTCTACGTCGAGGAACTTTTACTGGGGATGGGGAAGCATCATCATCAGCATCAGCTGCAGCAGCAGCGTGCCGTGTAAGTAAATATCAGTACGATTTTATCTAAAGAAAATTGCATTTTATTGACTCTGTATATTTCATATTTGTCGATCTATTTCGGAACTTGTTATTCGTTAGTCGTTACCTGACGAGCTTAGAGATCAGAGGCGCGGCTTCGACAGCTTTAGAAGTTAAGACAATTTCTGAAGACAACCGTGTTCGCACTAGAGATTTTTTGAATAGTATACGCTATATACATAAATCGATTGATTCGATCTGAATTCTTGTTTGGTTCGGTTTAAATGCAGCAGTGACGACATGATGTTACAAAGTCTGCCTCTATTGCATCAGTCACTACAGTCTGCCACGCATCCAGCTTTCTCGTTCTATCCATACATCGCCAGTACCAGTGGTCAGTCTCCGGCTGCAGAACTCCGCCAAGAAATGGACTCGACCCCCGCCATTTTACGTTTACCAGCAACGCCTCTACCTTGCTTCAGAGCAGCCGGTCAGTATTGTGATAATACTAGACTATGAAGCAAACTTCATCGATATTTGATTGTGACTGATGAAGTATATAAACATAATAAGAATACAAGTTGCGTGATGCAAAAAATATAATGTCACAACATTTTAAGGCTCAAAGCTAAGTTGGCGTAAATTGTAATCTCTAATTGATATAAAATAAAATATTTTATTGATATTATTGTTATTTATTGTTACTGTAATGTAAACACAACAGTAAAATAATATTACTATAGTATTTTGTTGGTTTCACTTTAAGTTCTACTTTAAGTTCAAAATGCAGTGGGATATAGCGTGCGATTACAAATTTCAAAAAGTCTGCCAGCGAAAGCTTTTTAGCCGACCGTAGCCTACTTAAGTAACGGTCGAGCTATTGGCATGGTTGTTGTCCGTTCGTCTGTCTGTCTGTCACGGATGTATTGTGGCTAAACAGTGCGAGATAGGGCCTACATTGCTATTGATCACTAATAAAAAGTCACATATTGGCTTTCAAATGACAAATAAATCATTGCCTTTAGATGACCTTGAAGGGTCATAACGCACTATGCCAATCGTGCAATACTGTAGCTGAATTAAACTGTAAATCGTAAGGGGTCGGCGATGGTACTATCGGATAGGGCGGTAGCAACTTCCTATAGGCTGTCAATAGTAACCATGTCTCCATCTGCAGCGGTTAAACCGCAATTTTCAATGAAACGTTTTAAGCTATAAATGGCCCTATCTCGGAAGCGGTAAGAGAAAAGGCCATAGTTACTATTGATCGCTTAAGAAAGTGGCATACGCTCTTTCAAATAAAATAAAAATCATTGACCTTGGATGACCTTAAAGGTCATTGACAACCAGTACGGTTGCTAGCGACAGCTGGGCTTCTTGTTTTCTATCGGTGAATAATTGAACACGATTGGACAAAAGTTTAATGGCACATTTTTACAGACTACGATGTAGGCCTACATAAAGCTCCACGGTTGTCTTTAAAGACAAACTTATAAACTGTTTGGCAAGTGTATTAATGTCAGGGGCGTCATTTTTTTTTGGGGGGGGGGTCTACGGACCCCCCAAGGATTTATGATTTTAGTTTTTTCTCTGTAAATTGTACCTTTGATTAAACGTGAAACAGCTAAAATGTCAACT
>Ga0056128_1005533_pt1 | contig 15891 bp, 9 predicted proteins | sample WorMetLIZISLAND2_FD_71113 | JGI IMG/M metagenome (GOLD analysis project Ga0056128, IMG submission 71113) | Marine gutless worms symbiont microbial communities from Max Planck institute for Marine Microbiology, Germany - Olavius geniculatus... ...
AACGCTGAAATTTGAAAAGGTACATGCTGGTAACTGGTGAAACAATGAAGTGAACCAAAGATGACTTAATTACAAAGAGACAGTAAAATAAACTGAGCTTATGCATATGAAAATGAATGGCAGGTGGTCTTAAAAAGAAATCCATAGGCTTTCAAGCCAAAGTGACACTTATAGACGTCGATTAAATACAACAACAATGCACAGCGGCAAGATATCGACGACGACGAGCAATAACGCACGACGAAGTGCGATGTCGACGTCGACAATGCAACGCGTGACAAGACGCGCAAAGACAATATACGACGAATACGTCGACGATGACGCGGGACGACGATGGATGACGATGACGCACAACGACATACGATGCGCAACAATGCATGATGACGACATAGGCCTACAGTGACGTCACATGATGACAAACGACAATGGATAACGACAACGATGGCTACTGAGTGCAGCAAGATGTTACTACTGTAAACCCAGATTTGGTAACTTTTTTATTTTGCCAACTTACGATTTTAACTCGAACGATATCTAACAATGAAGTCTTATGCCAGACCGGTCTCTTGGCAGCCTCTTCCATCTTTCGCAAACGAAGACTCGGACTGTTCGGTCACGTTGCCAGACTCACAAAGGACGTTCCAGCAAACCAGATCCTTCGGACTTGCTGCGAAGCCCAAGACGGTGCCTGACCATCTCCTGATTGGAAATGTGCACGTGGCCGACCTCCCATCACTTGGATCCACCAGATCTGCCGAGACACAGGAATATCAGTGACCGACGCTCTGCAGCTGGCAGAAGACCGCTCGTTTTGGCGACAAATCGCAACGGCGGAATGCTACGGCTGAACGCTTCGCGTCTTGATGATGATGATGATATGCAAGGTACAGTAATTTTAATAACGTGCCAGTTATAAAGTGTGGCGCCCAAACGTTCAGCGCCCAAAGCCTAAGCCCCAAATTAATGCACGGTTATACACCACTTATTGGTTCAGAGGCATGGCTGAGTACGATGGGTGAAATGCGGATGTCTTCTGCATTGACATCCGTCTTTTACCCGTTGCCACATCCGCAGATCCGCACATCCTCCTTTTACGATCGTCCTCTACCGCTAGCAATTTGTAAAACCGGTGAGCCGGACAGCAAAGCTCTTAAAAAAATTAAACACTATGACATATGTAAAATCAAAACACTTTAAAAATTTACTGAAGTAAACCATGGCAGCAGTATTATGGGCGTATAAATTAAAGCATATAATACATGTTGAAAGACGCACCATAGTTCCGAAAGAGACATAAAGACAAACTGTCTTAAAAATTCGGTGGCTAACTGGATTCCGTTTCCCGTTTGCATCCGCAGAGCGATCAGCAATATGTCCATCGTGCGTTGCTAAATCAGACAGTTGAACAATTTCTCCATCATCTGTTATTTCAGCCGCTGATTGCATGACAAATCCTTACAACCGACCAAGCCGTTATTTACTTTCGTTTGTTTACTTTTTAGAGGTCCGGTAGTGCTGGGTCAGTTTTCGTTTTTCGGCATTTTTTCGGTTGTTCGAAATTATTTTTGGTTCGGTTGCTAAATACATTTTGATATCGATATTGATTTTTAGCCAAGTATGGCAACCCTCGTTCCAACTGCCGAAGAGTTTGAAATGGTGTTTTTAAAATATGCAACATTGGCAATAAAGTGAGTTTTGAAAATCGTGAGGTCATGCACGTGGCTCTGTGCCGCTACAATGGCAGGATACCTGTAGTCCCTGTGTCAGCTTTGGAGAGGAAAATATACCTGGTAATATACCTGGTGTGGCCACACCAGACTTGAAGGAGTGATGTAGCTATAGGGTTAAACGGATTTCAGTCCTTGAAGAAACCCATCCGAGATTGCTTCAGCTTCTGCAGACCTTTCTTGAACTGATTCACTGTGGTCGCCTCCAATATGGATTTATCCAAACTATTCCACCGATTGACAAGTAGATCAGCAAAGAACTGGTACATATAGTATATATACCGGTATTTAATTTATATACATGTATGCACATTTGTGCTATGGGCACTGAAGACTAAGTATTATCTAATTATTTTTGATTGACATATTAATTAAAAATGACTTAGTTTAACATAGAGATTGTGAACTTTAACTTTCAAGCCACTGAAACCATTACCTGTGCACCTGTAGCAGGTAGCAGACGAATAAGCTGATTGTGAAGAAAACAGCACAAACTTGACAACAATAATTATTATTACATTTTTTTGTAACAACAGTCACAGTTCCAAGTCATAACATGTCAAAATAATAACGAAAAATTAAAGCTCAGAACACATAAAATCATTTCATCTTTCAGCTATTCTGATTTTTCCTCAATTTTGAAAAAAATGAACAATAAATTAATTGACAACATTTCAGACTTGTCTGTCAGAAGAATGGTCAGTTAAAAAGTAGCTGATGCCAATAGTTTCTCGATGTTTATGTTTCAACAACGTTTTTAGTGATAAAATGCTTGAAAGTATTTGTAACAATACAATATACAAAGTAACAAAGCCTAGGTATCTCATTAATATGCCGCGCAAAATTTAACATCAAACACGCTAAACATTTTTTGTAAAGATTAGTGAAAATTAACTGACTAGTCAATGGTCAATGACGTTTCATTTACAAAAAAATTCTAATTGTCGGCGTCCACAGTGAAATGCACACTGGTACATTATTCTTTCGGGCAGAAGTTGCATATAACAGTCAATACAGTGAATGTTAACTTCACCTGATCACATCTCATATTAGCCACCAGATGTCATATTTTAAGGCTAAAATGCACCAAATTCGATTTCGGCTGGAGCCCCAGACCCCACTGGGTGAGCTCACCACATTCCCCCAGACCTCCTAGCTCAGTTTAAAAGGTCACACTTCTAAGGAAAGTAAAGGTTGGGAAAGGAGAAAGGAAAAAATGGTGAGGAGATAAATGGGGATGGAAAGGAAGAAGAGGGAAAAAAAGAGGAGGGAGAGAGAGAAAAGGAAGTGGAAGGACATTTCACCCCCCTCCCCCTCTTGGCTGAAGCCTAGATCCGCCACTGGGCGGCAATCTTAAAGTCCGCAACGGGCGGCCAACGGGCTTGCTATGCCACTGGATTCAGTAGTTTCAAAACTGCAGCATGGATTAGTTAATACCAAATAAAACCAGCTGATTAATCGTCAGAATAACCTGTGCACAACATATGCAAAAACATGCTATTTTGAGGTACTGTTCTTCATATGATAATGACAGTAAGAAAAGCAAAACAGCAAAACTGCATAATGTAAGAAAAAGACTAAAACAACTAAACCAAACAAAATTAAAAAAAAAACACGCCAAAACCAATGGTGACATGATATGCAGCCATCCGTCCAGTTGCCAAGGGTCTCAAGCTTTGAGACTGTCATTAAACAAGAAAACATGACTCACTTTACTGAGATTTTAAATGTCCAATGACCTTGCTTTCAACTTGGCTGAAACTCTAAATTGTCACATTGGTTACTCATGTCCTGAGAAACCAACAAAAAATTTGAGCTAATGCTCACGAGGTGCGCGAAAGCCTATAGCAGTTCCTGTTCGCAAACTGTCAGTCTATCTCCAGCCACTTCGTCGCGACTTTTACGGGGGTACCACTCTTTGATGCCCTCATGCGCAGGTTTCCTTGAACCTAAAAAATCAAGACTTGGACCGTTGAAAATTGCGTTCAATGCTGAAAATTCTGTATGCAGCTTGTCCATGTCTATCTCAATTGGTTTCGGTGCAATTTGATCTTGAAATGTGTCTCGCAGCCTAAAATCGCCAAAAAAAATCCATAAAACCCCCTATTTTAGCGTTCAATGTCATTCAAGGTCATTGAATTTGGTGGCAATCGAGAGACAGTGTACGACTTTCTATTAGTGATTAATAGTAACCTAGGCCCTATATCGCACTATTATTGAGATACAGTGACTTATTGGCTAAAAATCGGAAATTTTTTTCACCCCGCCTCTCATTCTCACTTAATCAATTAATTGTTTTACACAATTATTCGATTAATTAAAATTATTCATTTAAACAGCCCTAGTTTTTATGCCTTTTTGTTTCAGACAGACAGACGGGCAAGACACGCAATGTGGCTACATCACAAGATCTTTAGCTGCTTCTAAGTTTTAAGTTGGAGATTTTATAAATCTGGAATAAGTTGCATTACTGATGTACACATGCCAAGCACTTTATCAAAAATACATCAAACAGCATCACCGTCGCAGTCTTTGATAAAAAAAACACACGCAGAGTCCGAATAATCTAAAGATTTCAACTGCAGGTCATATCACAGATGTTGATAACAAATAGAAAACAATGAAGTGAAGAACACATGAAACAACTAGATTTTGGGAAGTTTTGGCGCAGTAATGATGGGATTGTTCTGCTTGATGAGCTTGCGTCCTTCAGTCTTGTAATCGTACGTGCATGCGTGTGCCTCGGCGTAGCGGTGCAACGTGCAGAAATTGTTTCCACACCTACAAGAATGCATCACACTCAGCTATTTGCATTCATATCCAGGGCCAAATATGAAGCCAAATAGGGCCTGTCAGAAAAAATGTGACGTGGGGCCCTCACATAAATTTTTCAACATCAAAGATTAGTTTACAAAACTTCCCATGAATTCAGCATTACAAGTTACAATTGTCACAGTTTTACCACTATTATGGTATTGCCTGATCTGAGAGAAGCTTCCAGCTTTCTGAATTCAGATGCTAGCTCATAGGCCAGCAAATGTCATGCTGCACTAAGTGAATTTTTAAATGTCACAAAACACCATGAAGAAAAAGTTGCGCTGTTGTCCACAACTTTCTGGCCTGTGGGGGCCCCATTTTTGTGGGGCCCATGTTCAGTTGAACATGCTAAACAGGCCTAAATCTACCTCCACTTATACATGCTGATATTGATATATTCGTCTGAGACAACAGTCAGCAAGTCACAACTATCAACATGCTATAATTAAAAATAACGGCTACAGAGTCAACATCATATCCATGCCAACAATAAGAGTCCAGAAATAAGAAAAAAAACTATGCAAGTCAGCTGCAAATCAGATATTCTCAGATCCCAGAAATTGTTTATCTTAGTCACTGCAGATCAGTCAATGGCACTGCTGATCATAGCAGATCACTAACTCAGACTACTTCTGTGACAAAAGCTGATCTGCGCTGACAATGACTACCTGCAGTTACTAACATCACCGACTACTAGATCTGCAGTTGATACAATGTGATATGTGGCGTTTAGGCACACTGGCATGAACAAGTAATAAGAGCAGCATATTCTGCAGAACCTGCACTGGAAGCCATTGCCAAGTCTTGTTTTCTTCCCACAAATGCTGCAACGTTTGCCGGACTTCTTACGAACGGCCATCTTGACTGATGGAAGACGGAATCCAGCCGAACCGCGACTTCGGCCGGCCGACCACTTGCGCAGCTGGCTATGGGCAGACTGTGCACCACCAAACAACAACGTAACAGTGGTGCATTCTTCTCTTATCACACATAGGGTGGCTCAAAATAAAATACCCTGGCAGACAATATGCAATTTATCCAGCAGTTGCACGATTTAAAAAAAACTCGAGACTGCTTAATCCTGATATTTCTCTGATTTGATTTAATTTTCAACAGCTGTCTCTTTTTGCATTGACCATAAAACGTTTTCACCATGCACTCAGCTAAAAAATACAAAAGTTGCATAGGTAGCTGGGCTGAAGCCCGTGACCCACCAAGGGCAGCTTGCAAATTACTGCAATTTCATCACAGTGCCTAGCTAGCCTAGATTATTGCTTAAAAGAAGGGACGAGACATGACCGGAGAAGATGAGAGTGCAGAACGGAAAGGGGGTGGAGACAGGAGCAAAAAAATCATTATCACACTCACGCATTCTCCTTTCTCAACTGGCATGTCTGGTATATAACCACTGACGACGCCAAAAAGGACAAAGGGGGCAAAAGGGACAGCTGCCCCTCCAGTGCCTTGCCCTTCACCATTCTCATCTGCTCCCCCAAGAGAAATGTTGATTGTGCTAAAGTGCCCTGGTGCTCTGTTAAGCGTTTTTGATGCACATGTACACAATGACTGAATAACATCAACATCTGGCCCACATTCGGACTTCCATTGCTCCAACTCCCTGCGACATGGACCTTGCCCGAATGTTGCCCCTACAGCTTCAAATTCCTAGCATCGCCCATGCATATAACTCACTCACTGGTAGTCGTACTCGTTCTGCTGTCAGAACACGTGGTGGCTCAGTGTTGCTGCCGCCAGCAATAGTGGTAACGGTCGCACCTGCACCTAGACCTGCAGAGCAGGCAGCAGCAGCAGCTCGTGACTGACTGCGAGCTGCCAGCGAGTTCAGCACACTTGACACAGTCTGCATCTCATGAACGTTCAGTCCGTGGAACTTCCTCGCCGCCGCTGCCGCTGTCCTCGAGCTGGCTCCGCTGCGAAGACGTCGCGACGTCGGACTCGGGGAGAAGCCAAGAATGGACGTGGTTGAGATGAGATCCCTCGACCAGCGATCCGTGCTTCGTGTTCTAGGATCCGACAATGACGATGGATGTGAAGAACTGACGGCAGCATCGTCCGTGCCGGCAGCAGCTGATGAAGCTATTGGCATCCTATCACTCGCTTGTGTTCCGCCACCAGTCTCACATGGCTTCATACCCAACGAGTCGGTCTGGGTCTCGTCACACTGGCATGCAGCATCGGTGACCTTCAAACGTCCTGATGCCACTCCTGGAAGAGGCAACTCAACTATGCCCTCCTCCTCCTTCTCTGGTGCAATCTTTGCACAGGACAACAACCGACTGCAGTCAGGCTTAGATTCGGATACATCGAAAGTGGTACTGCCCGGTATCTTAATGCCTGACTGCCATGTTGACAGAGGAGAGGTCTGAGGCAATGGCTCAGTGCCACCTACAGCACCTAATATCAAACTGGAAGATTCTCCTATTTGCTGACGTTCGTCTGCCATGTGCGTACTTCCTTGACGCTTGCTGCTAGTTTCATCAACCACTGTGGCATCGGAGAGCACAGTTTGGCGTCGTGCGGTTCGATGAATGTATGTGGGAGCTGCCTGGATTTCCGAGTCTGCACAACACGAAAACAAAAGTGCACAATAAAACTTTAGTTTCCAAAACAATGCAATTAAATGACAGATATTTATTAATATAAAAAATGTACTAACCCATAGACACAGCCCAATACTTTATTCCACATTTAAGCTATTTTTAACCTTTTCAAATATACACCTATGATTGATGACTCTGTTCGCTTTGTAAACGATAAAGTTTTTCTCACAAGCACATTGCTAAAGTCAGTTTTAGCTTATGAACATACCACGAGACGCTTTTGCACGGCTTGCACATTTTTTATGCCTGTGTTATTTAGAGCTTCTACGTCTGTCAATTTTGTTTTATAGAACGAATATTACTTGGTGTCAGAGTAACACTGTCGACTGCTGGAGGTGTCACGTCAACATCGTTCTCAACGTGCGTCGACAACGTGCTTGAACACTGTGCTTGTGGTGACCACGATAATGTCTCAGCCGCAGGGTTTGCCGATGCTCCAAGTGGAACCGAGGCATCATCAGAGTTATAACCCGGAGACACAGATGTTGCGGCAGTTGCGCCGATGGGTGGGAGGAGAGGAATTTTGTTGAACACAGACGGAGGTCTGGCCACTGGTACTGCTGTCGCTGCTGTGGCACCTGACAGACGATGTAACTTCTGTCGACTCACACTCCGTGACGATGGAGGACGACTTGATTGGTGACTTTTCCTCGATGTCTTCATTATACACACCATTCGTTTATTTATTATCTCTAGTAAGTGAACACAGTGAAAAGAGGAGACAATGTATTGACTCAATCTGTGGTTTTGTGTGTTTGTCTGATTGTCTGCATGTGCCCAGTGGTGTCATAGTGACACATTATAAGGCAGAGCCAACATGACAGGAGCAATATATTTACGTTGATTAATCAATTAATTTCAAACAATTTTTTGATCAGTTGGTGAGAAATACACAAATGAGCAACGTTACTGATGTTCAAGTTCAATCCAGAAAAATTTTACTGCAGCAATTTTTTTAACAATCAGTTGATTAATTAACCCTTCTACAGGCCTAAGTACAGGCCTAAGTACAATACAAACAGACAGCAGACCTTTGCTTTGCGTTCCTTCATCAACGACATATTCTCCATCTGAGATCGAACGAGCTGCATTTTCTCTCTTGTCTTCTCATTCTCTTCCATGCGTACTCCAGGCAGTGGAGATCCCTTTTCATCAGTTCCGCTACACACATCATACAGACACTTTTCGATTATTTTTAGATTTGATTACTTAATTGACAGGGCTCCCAAACTGGGCATCACACTGCACAAGCCGGCTGTGGTGTGGGAAAAACTTGACCAAAAATGTTACTTATGACAGTAAAACGGCTGGGAGTCAAACCCGTAACCTCGCGATCATTGTGTCTATGGCTAACTGCAACCATTTTCATGCTAGATAAGCCCATAGCAATAAAATAACAACTTCTTATGGAGATACCCCTCATTGATGCCCTTGATCAAAGGAAATCCCCTAAAACAACAGCACAAAATTTTGTCGCAAAAAAACTACCAGAAACTGCATGCAATCACAGAATGAAAACCCGGAGTCTTTATCTCACCTGGGCTTGGATCAGTACCAAGAAATAGCCGTGCTACAGCTGTAGATGAATGCATGGACACATAATCCAACACAGGAATGTCCATACAGAAATGGTATCTGATTTTAAGGGCTTACTAAACTTCTGCAGCGCCAGCCAATAAATTCATCATAGACAGGGGTGGATCATCCATGAGGCTGCTGAAGCTCAGCCTCAGGGCCCGGATGGCAGGCTTCTACATTTTTAGGGAGAAAATGTGCAGTCTTCTAGAATAAAACTTTTTGCCAATTTTGCGTACAACAGTTCAAAAAAATTTTCTGCTCACTTCGCTCACAGATTATTTATACCTCCATTTTAAAATTTGATCCGCCACCCTTGTTTGCCTTTATTGTTTAAGCAAAGAAGGTAACAGATAGAACTAAAAGAAAATCAATATTATGTATGATGGGCCCGCAGTCACTTTCAAGCATCAAGTCCCGGATGGATCATGATCCGGCCCTGATCATAGATGCCCAAGTGACATCAATCTGCCAGTCTGTAACTGACACAAAATTACAGAAACCTAATTTCGTTCCACACACACATGGACACACCTAAAAAGCAATTCATGGTGATTTGAAGCGGACGATCCTTCGCGGTCAAACACGCAGTAGAGATTAAAGTGGTCTCCTGTCTGGTAGACTATGTATGTGACTGGATGTCGACCAGATGGTGACATCAGCTCATCACGCGCCTCTGACAAATACTCTGCCAAGTACATGTCCGCCATGTCTTGAACTGATGGCGCTTCCGATGGCACTAAAACACAAATCAGAATTGATGACGTTCATTCAGTAGCAGAAACACTAAATTGCAGCTATTAGTTTATTATTAGATACTACTGTTTACTATTTTACTACATTTACGACATTTACTATTTAGTATTAAATCAATTATGTGCCTTGCTGCTGAAATGCCAGGTTAAACTGCAGTTCTGATAATCAAAAACAGCAGTTTGGTTGACTGCAACATAAAAATTATGAATACTGCACCAGTAGTTTTTATAACATCATGTACTCCCACTGTTTAGCGTTCAAGTGCTCACTGCATTGTCAAACATTCTAACGCTATGAGTGATTTTCACTAACTGTGGCAACATTATTTTTAAAGTGACTCTGTAAAAGACTGGCCAATTTGAATGATTTTTTGGCACACAACATCGAGAAGTAACTTGACATAATTGACTGCAGTTTTGCCTATCTCACCTTAATGCTGTTGCTACAATACCTTGCAAAGTGCAAAATTCATACTTTTTTCAGAGACATAATGTGCATAACATCAAATACCATAAACATGCAACACGTGATATGATCAGACTGTCAGACACAGCCGGTACCTCGTCGAATATTAACCGGTCCGCCACGCATCCCAAGAACCAGCTGAAGAGTAGCGCCATTGTAGATCTGATATTCCTGCAGAGTTCGGTCATCTTCTAGTTCCGTTGACTGCCATATCAAATGCTGCTGAGACATTGGAATGCCTTCACATATCATCAGAGTATGGTTGCAGAATTAATGATTTATCACATAGTTAATGCACAGAACCATGGTTGCTCCATCAATCGATTTCAATCACTTAAAGCACACATTTCTGTTATATGTAATGCATGTTGTCCACCCTCACACGGTTCCGCGACAATAGCGCGTAAGTCATAATCGCGTAGTCAATTAGGTGTACATAAGAGCACGCTGACAAATGAGTGCGACAATGCCGCAGAGTCAAAATAGCGCGGTATAGAAACGCTGATCGATTACCGAAATATTGTCAACCCAACTCTAATTACAACTACTGCCGGCTGCGTTTATAACAAGTTTTACCTGAGTCAGTTTTTAACCGCAGATTGGCGCACCTGTTTTTACCACGCAACGTGGGAAAGAAAATGTGCTCTTTGAAGGCTACCGTTACAAACTTGAACGCAATAACCTCGATGGCAGTTCATCATGGTGATGTGTGCGTCGTGACTGTGTTGGGCGTGGAAAAAGTTGCTAGATGGCTCGTTCATTGAAATTGTGGGTCACGCGCATGCACCGGACAATGCAAAAAATGATGCGGAGAAGATAAAAGCAGAAATGCGTCATCGTGCTGTCACCACAGTGGAGCAACCCAGGCAGATAATTCAACACTGCACGACGGACGCCTCATTGGAATCTTGTCAGTCGTTGCCATCCTATACGTCGTTACGGCGCACTATTCAACGAAAGAGAAAGAGGGATAACCAAGATTTCCCCAATCCACGTTCTGTTGCAGACATTCAGTTGCCAGATACTTTAAAGGTCACCACTGGTGACAGGCCACCAGGAAATTGAAGCCAATATCGACATTTAAACTGTGTAAGTTTAACATTTTTCGCATTTTGATGGATTTCGTAATTGCATTTTTGCTTTGCTGTTTCACGAATTTGAATTGTTTGTATTGCGTCACTGCTTGAAGGTCTGGTGGAATTCGGTATTATTGAATTCGACGTGCAATTGTCTTGCGCGGTATTTTGTCCGCGGTATTGTCGCACGTTTTTGTCAATGCACATTTGTGTCCGCGCTATTGGGTCCGTGATTTTGACTTACGCGTTTTTGACTGGTCACCCCCTCACACAGATAACACAGCAATGCAATATTTGCTTTCATCTTCCATATATTATTGCAAATCTTTTCCAAAACTGAAAACATCATACTGTTAGAAATATTCCACTGTTGCAATTTGTGTTGATTTCAAAACACACAAAGAGAACACTAAACGAATGAAAGCACAAACTCTTAATTCCTTGACTATGCAGAACGTGCCAAGAAGCTGTGCTTCCAGAAGCATTAACTGAACTTTTGCTACTATTTACCATTTTATCACAAAAGAAGAAATAAATAAACTATAGCAACATTAACATCACTGTTGCTTATAAGTCTACAATAGTAGAACTGTGATAAACAGCAACACAGACTACTAACAAAATATATAGTGACATGACACAGTCTGATGTGCTACAAAACTGTTAACGATACAGTAGAAAATGATGACAGCTGTATACAGTGCGTGTTAAAAAATTTCACCCCCTTTTTGCTTAACTTTATTTTTCAAAGACTAAAGCCATATTTTGCACACATATTCGGCATTCAAAACTGCAAAATTTCATTCAGTTATTCTTCAATTTGATGAAGTTATGCCACATTAAGCACGATCACCCAGAGAATTTCCCATTTTCACAGAACACAAATTTTTGAAATTTGACAACAAACAAATGGTTAAAGCATACAAATAACTGGGGTATTACAGTTTCAGAAACAGCTTAGAGTAACTGATAAAATATTTCTTGAAAAAGTTCACATCTGATGTTCAAAATGTTCACCACCGGCCAAAATGCATACATTCAGATGATACTGCGAAAGTCTGCTGCAAGTTATCCTATATCTGCTGCAGCACACTCTTTAGCTTCAAAATGGTCCTTGGCTTCGAATGAAGTTTGTAAAATATCTGTAGCAATGCAACCCACACATAACAGTCAAGTGGGTTGAAGTCTGGTGAATTTGGTGGCCACTTATCCTCCACAACGAAGTCAGCACAGTGTGCTTTCAAGTGAAAATGGAAAATTCTCTGGGTGAGCACACATAATATGGCATAACTTTATCACATTTAAAAAAAAATAAAAAAGGAAACTTTGTAATTTAATGTAGATTTGAACGCCAAATATGCTGTAAAATATGGCTCTGAAATTTTCAGTTGTTGAAAAAAAGTTTAAAAACTAAAGGGATGTAAATTTTTCGGACTCACACTGCATACAGAAGTGACACACCTTCTAGTTTCTGGATGCGGAATTTGACATTATACACACTGTCATATGGAGACACAAGCAGCTGTAACGATGCACCAGTCAGTGTCTTGATCCATATTTCCATCACATAGAAATGATGTTTATGCATCATGGCAGGCAACAACAGCACCAGATCAATGACACAGCAAATGATGCACCATTCACACTTATCCCTGTCCTGTCATTGTTACTGAAACAAACACATAAATATAGCTCAAAATTTTTTTTTCCTGATGACAAATGATCGTGAATGTGAAATAAATAATCTGCAAATGGAGCTAGCTGTCAAAAAAAATTTCTATTTTCAAACAGTAAAAACATCAACCTGGTGACAACACTAGTCTCTGCTCTAAGTTTACAGAGTGTAACTAAATGTTCAAAATACAATAACTACACAATAAACTCTATTATTGCAAGAAACAGATAGATAACACTGTTTATGTTTGGGTGAAATGATGAGCTTGTTTGCATGGAGTCTATACGGTTTGCAGACTAGTAGTCCCGCCACTTATTATAGTAATGATGTCAAATCTATTTTATTTGCGTTGTTCTCGTTGTCGGCGCTCGTTTGCGCAACTCAAAATACGGCAATAAAACAACGAACAATGTGAAGTATTACATACATCAACAATTGTTACTATGCGCAATGCAAAATGTAAATGTTATAAGATGCTTAAGTGTAATATGTAATAATTCATTACGCATTAGATTCAGTTTCTTTCCACAATTTCTCACTTACGGAAAGCAAGCTAAAACCGGATGTACATTTTCGTAGCCATGCACAACAAATCGCGTGGCAACGTAAATGAATAAATAAGTAAATCAATACAAAATTCCCATAGACCCAGACCAGGGATAACCCAGACCCTTTCTGCCAAAGCGGCAAAGGGCTAGAAAATTTAAATTGGTCCGAAAAAAACCTACGTTTTAAAGGTTTTTTTTATAAACAAAACAGCCAAACTGTGGCTAGAAAAAACGCGCTACAGTCTATACAGTTCCTGTTGCAATACTGACCTTCAAGATCATCCGATTTCGAATTTCGGTGATTTTCATCTCATCTGATAGGGGTTATGCCACTTCCTATTAGTGATTAATAGTAACCTTGGCCGTATCTCTCACCGTTCCCGACATATGGCCAATTTTTCATTGAAAAAACGCACATTTTTCTACCCCCTCCATTAACCTCAAATTTGAAAATGTGCCCGGTACAGAAAGAATTATAAAAGATTTTACGGTACGATTGACTGCAAGCTGTTTTGTCTTTGATCTACCCAGGTGGACAACACTGTACAGGTGCACAGTTGGATGAATTGGTTAAAAAAAGTTTTTAAAGTAATCTAAAAACCTTAAAAGTCCGTATCTGAGGTTTTGTATTTGTTATGCAATTAATAATGCAAATCAATTTAATTACGCATTTTGTGATTTTTGACTTCTGATGTCACGCCATTCACTCAACTAAAAATGACAACGGAAATGGCGTAGGGCTTCCCTATACAGTATGCTATTAAACCTAAATTATTATCCAAAAACCTAGCTGTTTACTTAATAAACACATTATGCTACTGAAAAAAAATAATGTATAACACTATAGGTACTTGCAGATAAGCAGCACAAGTCAATATAAAGGAAATTAACATTAAAAGATCTGTCTTATGCGCCCATGGTCTTCTAAGGTTGCTGATTTTTGTACCATTCAAAAGCTCACATACAAACTTCTTGTTAGTTACAAAATCTGACAATGTTCCCTTACAACTAAATGATCTAAATCATTGAAGGTGGGGCTATACGGAGCACTCAAACCAACAAAAATAGTCTTTGTGCCGTCCGTGTCAGTCTGCCCATTACAGAATCACGTGCAGTAAACAGTGTGCGACAGTAGGCATCTGGCTAGTTGCAACCTATGGCGACACCTGTCCAAGACAGCATCACTCATGAAAAATAGCCAGATAAAGAAGTGATTTGTATTAACACATATTCAAAACATATCAACACAAGGAAAAAATATTTACACAGACTTTAATGTTTTACTGTTCCATGTTTAAAAAGCAAAAACAATTGCATCACTGGAATAAAGTCGAATACCACAAAACTGTTATCACGGTTTTCAAAGGTAAACTAGCTATGCACAGAACTGAACAAGCAATTTCTTAGCCAATTACAACAAACGACAATTTCCACAGACTGATAAAAAATGAATAGTACTATGAATAGATTCATTAGGTCGGAAGTACTTTACAGTAAAAAATTCATTGACTACGACCAAAAAATTGTTTGTACCTCCAACGTTTCAACCTCCATCGGAATTCTTCGTCAGGAGAATGAAAACAATCGTTTCTTCTTCCGGTTCTTGGCACAATAATCCTGTGCCAAGAAAGCGGTCGTACGCGTGGCTGAGTTGGTAGCTGCCTTCTTCTTCGCGGTTCATGGCTTGTTGTCCGTCCTTGCGACCAGATGATGGTGGACTGAAATTTCTGGTGTACAGGAAACCTACCCACACAGACCAGTACCTAAACTTCTCTTCACACCACCCCATGTGGTGAGAACCTTAATGGAAAGAAGTCAGTGCCAGATGTCAGATGTTGTGGACAGAGAGCAGAAAGAGGCCGGCCCACAAAGAAGACGCCCTACGTAAGTGCAGATACCCAAAGTGGTCTTTTGACAAAGCAAAAAGCCAAATGCAGCAAAGAAAGCAGAAGACACAGAAAAAGCAAGATCAGTCGCCTTCTCGATCATTAGTAGTGATTCCCTATCTAGAAAGAACATCTGAAGCAGTCGCTAGGATCATGAAGAAATATAATGTACCATGTGCCATGAAACCATGCAAGACTCTCGGAAGCATTTTGGTGCATCCAAAAGATAAAGAAGTCAAAGAGCAGACATCAGAATGTGTCTACAAAGTTCCATGCGTCAATTGTGATTAGACATACGTAAGTGAAACAGGAAGAAAACTTGGTGTCAGGTTGCAAGAACACAGAACTGAAGTGGAGTTCAAAACCAAGCGAGCTTTTACCAGAAGTCAGCACTCCAGCACTTCAGCAGAATAGAACAAGAAATTTGAGCTAATGCTCACGAGACACGCGAAAGCCTATAGCAGTTCCGGTTCAGTAGTTTAGCTGAAAATTGGGGTGTTCACACTAAGTTAATATACAAATACCAAATTCTTTATCTGGATCGCATACCGGTAATGATACTACCGTGGCGCCACCTTGTGAATGATATAGACTTGTGTTGCAGCAAGAAATCGCCAAAAAAACCATAAAAAACCCCATTTTGACGTTCAAAGTCATTCAAGGTCATTGAATTCGGCGCCAATCGAGAGCCAGTGTATGACTTCCTATTAGTGATTAATAGTAATCTAGGCCCTATCTCACACCG
>Ga0056128_1005536_pt1 | contig 15888 bp, 10 predicted proteins | sample WorMetLIZISLAND2_FD_71113 | JGI IMG/M metagenome (GOLD analysis project Ga0056128, IMG submission 71113) | Marine gutless worms symbiont microbial communities from Max Planck institute for Marine Microbiology, Germany - Olavius geniculatus... ...
AAAATAATAAAAAAGTTCAAAAAAAGAAAAAAATGCAAATAAGAAAAAAAAATATAAACATTAAATTAAATAAAACAAAAAAAGTTCATGTGACCCTGGCCAAGTCTTCTTTTTTAAAAAACAAACGGACATGTCCGGACTGTTTTTGTAAACACGCATGTCAAATTTGAAGTCCATAGCTTTAGCCGTTTTAAAGTTATTGCTATTTAACGTTAAAAAATTTAGGAGTCACGTGACCTTGGAACCAAAGTTAAAAAATGAAAAATTTGGGCCAGAGCCTAACATGAGGCCACCAGGCGCTGTAAGTCCGATTTGAAAAAATAGGGTGACATTCCCTGGTAGCAATGTCACGTGGCACGAACGCAATTGCATTAGTCTACACAGTACGTGTATTGTTGATGTTAAGTGGACCAAAGTCTGAAGTTGTCCGAAATCGCGCCTAATTTTGCATGTTTTTGAGAAGACCTTAAATGTTTGGACCTAATTTATAAAGTTCAGCATACTTGCGATCATGGTGCAAAATTTCACGACGGAGCTCCAGGATCTCGTAGCGAAATAAAAGAAAACGCCAGCAAAATATAAGGCTTTCCGTTACTACGTACGGAGGCCGGGAACTAATATAGACCAGACTGTCTGGGTGTTAGCATCACTGTCAGCTCCGAAATGTACTGAAAACCGACGACGATACTTTACAATAATTGGATTGAGAGAACCCTCTTGGCGAAGCGCGCTTAGCTAAAATAACACGACGACTGCTAGGCCTGACACGGCGGACGGAAGCGACATCGAGTGGCGTCTCTGCGTTGTGTTGCGTTCAACTGATGCGGTTTGCATAGCAACGAGCAGCAGCAGAAGCAGCAGCAAGGCTGCGCGCCAGACTGCAGCGCAGCGGACCGTCGATAGTTTCAGTCTGCGACCGAGCGTCTGTCAACACACAGACGCCACAGAGCGACTGTCTGTCTGTCTCTCCGCCTGTCAGTTCGTCTGTCTGTCCGTCTGTGCGTCTGGACCGAGTAAAAATGCGACGCCAGCAGGACGAGGGCGTCACGGCCGACCACGAAGACTCGCCGTGCGACGCCAACATATCGGCCGAGCTGCGTTACGAGGCACCGCTGGCGACGTTCGACGGCGACGAGTGGACCGAATTCCTCCTGGACCTACCTCCGCCCCCGGTCCCACCCGACAACAACTTCCGGTCTACCGGTGCTGACGTCACTTCCGGTGAGACGGAGGACACGTTTCTGGAGTCGTTTAGAGGCTCGCTGGAAGATCTCGTCAACACGTTCGACGCAAAGATCACCCAGTGCTTTAGGAACTATAACGAACATGCCGACGAGATAGCTCCAGTGCAGATCAGGACGCAGGATGAATTGATGGCCGACTCGCAGTACGTATATGAAAGTGCTAATTTACAGCATTATTAACTAGAAAGCAGTCAGAGCCCGCACACCTCCGCCAGGGCAATGTTGTTCGCCAGGTGGCAGCACCATTTTCGGTTTTGCAGCGGTTTCCCTTATGCCCCATTGAAAGCAGTGGTAACGAAAATTTCAAAGTGATCCAGAATCCAGGATTCCTTCCGGATCACCCCCAAAATTTAATCACTGGTAGTTTGTGCCATTCCCGACATACCCTCAAAATGTCAGAAAGACTCGTCCATAACTTTTTGAGTTATCTTGCTAACACACAGACAAACAGACAGATAAAGTCTGGCACAAACATTAACTCCTTGGTGGAGGTAATTATCTTTAGCTTCATGTCACTATCGACCGAGTCTGTTTTTCACGTACACGTGCAAGGTGCAATTGTTCCTTGTGTTGGTACAGACGCAATAAAGGCGCGGCTACGTTTGCTAGTGTGGAGTGGCAGGTGAAAATACGTAATTTCTTATGGCATGTGACGCTCATCATATAGCTCTGCGATGGACTCACATGAACATACGCACCCTTTAACAGGTTTTAACTTTTAGAGTATCACACTTGTAACGTTCAGAAACTTCAGATTGCTACTTTGAGTTTCACTGCAGGTCAGTTGCAAGCTACTTCGCGATGAACAAGTTGCTGACTGACTGTGGAGACCGGGACCCGTGTCCAACCGTTACCGTTTAGTATCCAAGCACCTAAGCATGATTATTCCGATCGTTGGCCAACGTAATTTGACTGTAGCAGTTAAAACATATTATTTTCTAGATAAAAGAAGTCGTAGCGGCCTCGACTATATAGCGTTGCTAAGTTTTTACAAGCTATCTAGCTCGTAACTATTTAGCTATCTGTAACCGTTTGGCCGGCGTTAACTGTTATTGATGAAACTGATACAACTAATGACATTGTCACGTTCAGTTTATCAAATAATATTTAACGATAGCAGAGCTAGGTATAATTTGCCAACTTTTATCGACCAAACACATTTCTCAAAACGGAAACAAAAAACCAAATAATTAACACAAACATAAAAACATAAAAACCAAATGTTTATCAACACTCCCACTCACTCTACAGTAGAGTTTTAAAAAGTTTAGCATAATCGCATTTGCTATGCTGATTTTGACTGATGGTTTCGACCTACAAAATTTGTATTTACCGTGTTGCTTGGGGCCGTACAAGTACTCCTGCCAACTGGCATTTTATTTTGCACAACGGCTTTAGCACGAATCTGACAGACAGACGGAGAATCGGACAGACGGACATGCTACACGGTAAGACCAGTCTCAATAGCTGTGACAACTTTCAGCGATGTTGCGTTAAATGCCACAACTCCGCGGAGGCATTTTGACGCGCGACGTTAAAAGCACGACCTTGACAGTGACCTTGAGCGTATCCGTCTGTCGTGTGTAGGTCGTGGTGGACGATCACTGGAAACGTGGCGGAAGAGTGGTGCAAGTCTTACGTGATGCCGACGGACGTTCTATACTGCTCGGCAGATGTCAACAGAACTAATAATCTGGTCTGAAAAACAATATTAGTAATAACAATTAAAAAATAGTTTATAGACATAGGCCAACATAGCAGTCGTCTACTTATCTACGCACGCCAATTACTTATTTCAAATTGCAGCTCAAAGTTCGCTTTTATATTGCCACCGTGCAAGTCGTGTTCACGCGAGAAATGCATCGTCATTTTCTCAAAAAATGGGCGGACGTCCGATGACTTTGAATTTTAAGCTTTTGAGCTAAATATGGGCACATTGACGCAGTAATTATGGTTTTTCTGCGCTTTTTTCTCGAGTTAGAAGCCCATGTGGGACAGACAGATGTACAGGCAAGAACCTTATTAGGACGGCCGCATAAGAGGCAATCGATCAAATTTATTAGGCACAAATATGGCGGCATATTGTCGAAACTGTCGTGAGATCGAATGACTGATAATGTCTAAGCAATTACGGTCAACCATTGATTGAAGTGCGGTAGACACAGATCGACGGAAATTCGATCCGCGTGTACGTTACTCGTCACGCTGCTCGTTTGCTGCCGAATTTTGCCCGATACATCATCCGGATGTTTTTGCGGATTACATGGACCCTTAGTTTGGATATTTTCTGTTTTTGTCTCGTAGACAAAAGACGCAATCTCTACAACTAATTTATCAGTAAAATTGACGGAACAAACGTCGTGTCAGAGAATGAGGGGACGAGCATCTGTATCCCCTAAATTGTAACTTTTTGAAGAAAAAAATTTCCGAAAATTAAAACACAAGATTTGGGGCTAAAAATTCTCTACTTCTAAAAAATTTAATGGCAAAAAATTAAAACTTTTAGCACCCATTGTTTTCTCTGTCGGAAAATTGCAACTTCATGCCTCTGAGATATTTTAACCTACGAGGCCGCTGGGCGCCATTGAAAACATTATGTTTGCTTTTTACTATCTCGACAATATGCAGCACATTAAAATTTTTTTCGTGTTTTGCGCTGTATAAATTAGCTGCGTATTGCATAAACAGAAGCGGTCGCTATCAGCGTGCAGTTCATACAGCTCTGACGACGACGGTGAGGCGGAAGTAGTTTCTGCGCAGACTCAGGCTGACGTCATTTCCGGTGCCGACGAGCAGCCATTCATGAGTGCCGAGGATGTCATCAGTGAAATCGAGTCCATGATGGAGGTCTGCCGCCGTACGATGTCTGCTTTGTTTTTGTTTTTAAGCGAAATCACTCGCGATGCAGCCGTCTATAGTTACGCTTTTCTCTGTAGCGTAGTCTGTCCGTCTGTCACATTCGTGCGTCTTGTGTTAACCGTTTGATGTCATTTGGTATGAATGAATACTTGTGGGGTCCAGTGACACATTGTGTTTTGGTGGGCGTTCCTGAGCCCCTGGTGGAAAGGGATATTTGGGGGTTAAACCTCTTAGCGAAAACATGCAATAATTACAAATTGCTGCTGCCGCCTGGCGAATAAAACGAGGAGTGATTCCGCCTTTTCCCAGATTATTCTGGACTTGTTATAGTTATCATTGGCGATAACGGCTGTTGCGACGGATGCTGTCGTTGCGTGGCCGTGGTCTGTCAGTCCGTCCGTCCGTCTGTTTGATGGAATAAGATGCCATTAGTCGTGTTGCCCACAATGACGATGCTTCGGATAGGGCTCTCTGTTCTCCCCGGAAAAGCGAAATTTGGGGGTTTGAACTTCCCACCCCTTCAGTCAATTGCATTGCAAATTGCGGCTAAACCATTAGAGATAGGCCTAACGGAATGGTTACTGTATACAGGCTATATACGGGAACTCGGGAAAGCCCTGTTTAACGATTCCGTTGCCTACTCGATGCAATTTGCTCTTCTATGATGTGAGATGACTAGTTTTTTCCCGAAATAGCGTGTTCGCAGCCTTGTGGAGAAATGACGCTGTTTTTGCTATATCATTAACTTTGAGATGGCGATGGAAAGAAGATCAGGGGGTCAATTCGCTGACATTCATTTTATTACAGAGACTTATTTTCAGATATGTCTTACGAACATCATAAAACAGAAGTAATAATTGTTTCAAGATATTTTTTTACTTATTTGCAACCAGTGGCGTATTTAGGGGGAGGGCCACGGTGCGATGCCACCTTCCCTTTGGCCCGACCATGAAAATTTTTTAAGGCGACTTTATATGGAAAGGTGCGTTTTTTTGCTGTTTTCCAACAAGAATTGCAAAATTCAACAATGTTTAATGGTTTTTTTCATACCGATACAATATGCGATTAAAATCGCCATGTGAGATTGCATCTGATATGACGCTGTGATTTTCTGCGTTTTTGAATTTTAGAAGAAAATGGGCAAATTTGCGGCTTCCATTGAACGTTCAAAAGCAAAAACTGTTTCAGCTTTAGGGGGCTTCGCCGCCCAGACCCCCCGACCAGGGGCTCTGCCCCTGGACCCCCATTATAGGCTCGCGTTCTGCGCGCTCGCCATGCCCCCCTTTGCCAAATCCTAAATACGTCACTGTTTGCAACATTTACAACTTACGAATTGCCTTAAGACACCCCGGAATGTTAAGAGCAAGACCAAGACCAAGGCCTTGTTTGCGATCGGTTTTGTCATAAGACCGCCGTCTCAGAGTAGCTCAAGGTTGCTTTGAACCAGGGATGTTAACAAAACACAATCTTCAAAACCAATTTAAGATCAATATTAAGACCACACACAAAACAAAGTAATCAAGCTGTCAAACTGCCTTTCCACACGTGTAAAATCAAATCGTCGATCAAATCATTTATTAGGCAGGCCTCGAATGTGGTTTCCATCAACTTTACAATAAAACTTAACAAAAAGCGCATTTAAATATTCATATTCATACTACTTTAGATAAGTAAGTAACAGTCTTTAATTACAAAGTGTCGGTTTGCAGTGTCAAGGAAACAGTAGACTGACTGACCTAAAGCTTTACTTTCTTTTCAATTACGCCAAGACCAAAACCGAGACGAGGACACTAAGAAACTGTCTTGAGACAAGACGTGCACCGTCTGAAGACTTAACCTTTCTGCTTTGAGCCGATGCGTTTTACAGTGTGCCACGTAAATCAGCAGCACGTAGACAGTTCTATATACACTGGCTGGCATGGCAGCGGCCTCCTCCTCCACTATGTCTGTCGCAGGATGTCATGTCGTTTCTTTCCCTCGCCGCCGCCAGCAGTGAACGCTGCAATGCTGCTGTCGTTGTCTGCATTCAAGGACCGCTGGTCGTCGGTCGACGGACGGACGGAACCTTGTTGTTAACGGCGTCTCCTGCGACTGGTCACGTGACCCGGCAGCCAGTTAGTCGTAGGTTGTCGTCGCACGGTCGTGTAAAGTCGTCGTAGATTCCAGGTTTGATGGCGATTGGCGACTGACCGACCGACCGTCGGACGGACGGACGTACGGACTACTAATATAACTGCCGTGCCGCACACGCACTGTACGACGACGATGTCTTAGCACGCAAGGCCGTGCCAGACTGCCCCGTTTTTTCTTAGACAATCAATCAGAATTGCTTTGGTGACGGAACTACTTCGAGGAGGTTTACAGTGCAGTTTAGAGAGTAAAGTCCAGGTATGATTTGCTGAAGAGCCAGTCAGGTTTTGAAACGTCAGCAGAAGAATGTCAACTGAAATAGTGACTACTGAGTGAGATGTAATTATGTTCTCCGGCAGAGTATTCCGTCCAGACACGGGATCCAGCAATCGTGACAACCGACGTGAAGACAGTTGTAGTAGGAAGGGAAAAACAGAGCCCGTGTGATCAGCGATTTATTAGCAGACAGCGACACGGCATTGCGTTGAGATGCAGATGGCCCGCCACTGCTGGTAGCCATGGCAACGGGATGCTGGCGATCAATAGAAACAGCGCCGATGGCGCACCGACATCAAGGCCTATGCGTCAGACGTGTGTGCGCGACGCGGACCATCAGCTACGTGGAATGCGATCCGCCACCTGTAGGCCTATCATTGTGACTACTGACCACGGCGGTTAAAAATTGACCACAATTTATCATTGTAATTCGTACTGCTTTAGACGACAACATATACACACGCATGGGCGTAATGAACGTCAGGAAAAAATCGTCAAAACACATTTTAAGAACAGACAATTTTAGCAGCGTTTATAAACGTCAAATCAAATTGCACATTGTAATATAGAGATCACGCCGTCTCTGTGGAATTATAGTGCTGTGTAATAAGACCTCATAGGACAAGTGAAATGTAATATTCAACTTGTTTGCTTGATACAGAATAAACTTGTGTTGGCGACGATGCTGTCAGTGCACTGCAAGTCATCTTGGTCCTTCCGTCGTTTAATGTAAACGTCTTATATGCGTCGAGGAGTTCGTTTTGAGTTTGACAGTTCAGCTAGTGTTTGCGTCTGCTTGTGTGTGAAAATTAACTGGAAAAATTGTGAATAGACTTTGACGAAATTTTCTGGAAAGTAGGGCAATGGGCGCGGAAATGGGCATGGCCCAAGACGGCAGTAATTATATTTTGCGGTAATCCGTATTTTTCGTGGATTATGGATCGTGCAAGATTCTTTATTCTCAGGAAATGTAGCGAAGACTGACGTAGTCCGTTCTAAGTGAATAAGTAAGTAAGACTATTTGCACAGCGCCATTAAAATCGAATGCCACAATGCGCTGTAATCGCCAGGTAGCAAGCAGCGTTAGGGCCTATTCTCGGCGAAGATTTGGGGTGTCCGGTCGCTTCTTTTCTATTTTACACATGTAGATGGAATTGTATACTGGGTGCGGATCGATATTCTAATACAGCTGGCTCGCTGACACTCCAGTGAACGTATCAGATACTGAATGTATATGTACGAGTGTGAGTAACAGATGAACACACACAAACGGTGTATGCATGTTGAACGTTGGTTTATTAGTTCATCCACCCACACAGCCTGGTCCTCGGTCCCCGATGACGCCCAGTAGATCACCTGGTACCCGGCTACCGGCCGCGCTATCCAACCAGCAAATCACGTCCGTCCGTCCGGCTGACCGGCAACGTCTGTTTTGCCTGGATGACATTTTCAGCCGCGCGCGCACCGCTATAAGAGCCCTCGTACTTGTTCAATGAGATAAAATGAAATACAGCAGGGGCTGCTGGCCACAATTATTATTGCATAACTTAAATTTTTCGGTTGTTGTAGTAGTTGCTGTAGTAGTACTAGTAGTCGTAGTTGTAGTTGTAGTTGCGGATACAGTGTACTCCTGCAGTTATACAATTGTAGGGCCTATGCAACTACTACGACTAGGCCTACGACACCGGAAATAGTCTGAGCAGTGCAATACTTTAATTATATTTTGACCAGTACTGAAAAAGAAAGCGACTGACAGCAACTGTAAACATCGTATTTTGTTTTTTGCGCATGAAAAAATGTCAGAAAATTTTTCTTTTGTCCAAAAAGTTTCGTTCGAAAATGCCAAATTTAGAGCCAAAAAACCCCCATTTTTAAAAAAAGTGAGAGTAGAATTAAAATTTTAAGAACCCATAATTTTCTCGTCGGAAATTTGTAGTATCTGTCGGACAATAATTGCAACTTCCTGCTTCGTCTACTGTTTAACCACGACGCCGCCGACAAAAAGCCCGAGGTATCATTCTACGGTGTTTGTGCTGCAGCGGTATTGCTGATGGTTTATCCACCGCGGTTTTCGTCGTTATTCATAAATATTGCACCGGAATATCCACTAGTGCATCCTCGCCAATATTGCAAGCACTCTCTAGTTTCTGTATATGAGACTATGAGATACATAATCTCATGAATTTTTTTAGCTTTCAAGTTTCTGTTGACATCTCTGTTGGAAGTTTCGCTAAGCCAAACTGCGTTTACGTTGTAACGTTCGTTTCTTCAAAGTTAAAGATTTTTTTTGCAATAACTGTACAACAATGTCAAACTATTATCGAGACTTTCAACAGTGCGTTTTTGAAAATTTTCACAAACATTTCGTGCATAATGTTCGAATGCTCGTGTATGAAGTTTTCACTGCCAGTCTGTAGTTGTCATTTTGTCGCCAAGTTTTTGAATCGTTTTAGTTGTTCTCTCATCAGGGCCTGATTGTATATTCCAGCTAAGGGATCGAAGGAGCGCTGTGAGCTCCCCCACTGAAGGGGGGAGGCTCTGTGGCGGAGTCACAGCCAAAATCAAATTTGGTGCATTTTAACCTTAAAATATGACATTTAGTGGCAACAGTTTAGATTAGTTTCCCGAGAATCAACTGACCACATATAGTGCAGTTTATAACGCAGAGCCCCTAAAAACGCGGGGCCTTAAGCCGTGGCCTCGTTGGCGTATGCGGTAATCCAGCCCTGACTTTTATTCGAGTGGGAATCTAAATTAAATATTAGTGTATGCTTTTTCTGCGCGCTCTCGCGTAATAACGGTTCGCCTCTTTTGGTTTGCGTTTGCTTAAAACACCGCGCATCAGCTAAGGTCACAGAAAGTGATTTGCGGTGTTCAGACAAACCTTCAGTTTTCGTCTTGGTCGTGAAGTTTTTGACGAAATCGAGTAGTTACTTGTAACTGAATATTCGTAGCAGCACTAGCGTCGTCGTGCTGACACAGCTGTCATCAGTGCAATGTGCGCTAAAGCGTTCTTGGGTCAGCGCAAGAGACAAAAAAACAAACATTCTTCACTTCACTGTTGCACTAATGTAGGCCAAAGTAAGTTAGTGAGTAAAACGCAAATTTATTTATAGCCTATAGCGCATAACGTTAAAAAATGACTTCTAGTGCGCTGCTATACATTTGTTATCGATATTACCGCATGCCATCGGTTAATCGCTTTTGATGTCGAATCGAAATTAAATAGCGATGTAAACAAGACTTTTCGCTCGACCAAGGCCACCACTTTTCACGCAATATCGAATGTTTTAGCGTAGCATGTCATAGCTTATAATGCACACGTGTAATGCACATGTATAGTCAAATTGAAATTTCCAAAAGTATGTCAGTTTTTACGCGCGAAAGCAGCTACTGTTTTTAGCTCGTCTTTGCCATCGCAATTCTGTCCGTCCGTCTGTCCGTCCGTCCGTCTGTCTGTCTGTCACACGGGTGGATCGGTCAAAAACGGTGCAAGATAGGATCACCAAATCTTCACCGTCGGCTGCCCGAAAGACTCATGCCGTAAAGCTTTTCCATAAATTCGAAGAGGGTCACCCCGAACGAGGGCGCTAAATGAGAGGAGGGTGGGCAAAATTTGCGATTTTTTGGCCAATAAGTCGCTGTATCTCAGTAACGGTGCGAGATAGGGCCTAGGTTACTAGTAATCACTAATAGGAAGTCGTATACTGGCTCTCGATTGGCGCCGAATTCAATGACCTTAAATGACCTTGAACGCCAAAATCTGGGGTTTTATGAATTTTTTTGGCGATTTCGGGCTGCGATACAAGTCTATATCATTCACATGGTAGCGCCACGGAACAATCGTTATGCGATCCAGATAGAGAATTTAATATTTGTATATTAACTTAGCGTGAACACCCCAATTTTCAGCTAAACTTCTGAACCGGAACTGCTATAGGCTTTCGCGCGTCTCGTGAGCATTAGCTCAAATTTCTTGCGGTAAATGTCATCTCGCTGTTATGTTATTGCATTTAGACCCAGACCAAGACTTTCAGTTTTGTCCTTGAAGCGACTCGACACCAAGAATTTGATCTCGAGAGCTACATCAATGGAGTTGAATTTTAAAAAAAAACTATATACGATAGATACTTCGACGCTCGAGTGATGATGTTAACGCCTCTGCCGCAATTACTCAAATATTTGATCTTTACATGATCTTGGCTTTTACGCAACGACTTTCAAAACCTTACCAGTTTATCCATGAGTTTAAAGTGTATGTTATTTTATCAAAATTCGCTAAGCTGTTAAGGAGATATATAGGGTATCAAAGTTTTTCGCGGATCCAATTGTGTCGCGATCTTAATTGACCTTAGTCCATCGATCTTCAAAACCTAATCAGCTTAGGCCTATAAGTCGTCTAAACCATGCCATTAACCAAAGTTTAGTAAATTTTTGCATTGCTTTCTGAGATATCGTTCTAACAATCGATTCTAGATTAGATGTTGGGTTGAAAAAATGTAAGGGGGATAGAAATTGCAATTTTCCGACAGAAGGGATTATGAGTGCTGAAAAGTTTGATTTTTGCTCCCAATTTTTTTAAAATAAAATTTTTAGGTTAAAATTTAGCATTCTTAAACGACAATTTAAGAAGAAGATTTCGCCAGTTTTCCAAGAGCCAAAAATTTAAGGGGCCCCGCTCTGCTTTTACGTCACTGTTGGGGCCACAGAGACGAACTCATGAACGACCAAGAATCAAACTTAACGCGTTCCCGACATCGCTACCCGAGGCAGAGGCATAAAAAGCCTATTAACTGTCAGTGCCTGACATCATTCATACGGCTGCTGGGGGGGATTCTCGTCTTTCAGGATTCGCCATTATTGAAGATTTTTGAATATTCATAGGTTGTTATACTGTTGATAGCTTTGTCGCCACCATAATGCCGTATCCATTATCAATCATATAGGACAGGTCTACAGATCGAGTGGCCCAATGAAAACTCAACGTGTAAGTTTTTTTTCGCCACTGCATCATATATTGATCTATTTTTGAAAAAAAAACTAAAAACTTATTTATATACTTTGCAGTAAATTTGCAATTAAGTGATGATGAAAGTTTCCATCGCAGCCAAAACGCGTCGCTGCCCTAATTCGTGAAATAGGCCTAAGGGGGAGTAAAGCCTATTGTCAGCTTTGGTATAGGCCTACGTGTACTCTAAAGCTGACTATTTTTCCACGCGATCTTGCATCGTACACGATAGTTAGCTTAATGTATTTCAAGTTTACCGCTGATTTTACAGTGAAGGAATTCTGAAACTCGATTAACATTTGACGAAGTTATAAGTGTATGAAAGTGCTGCGTTTAGGCTGCTTTTTATAGTACACCCGGTAATAACTATAGCTGACACACGGTGTTTGAGTGATCACGTGACTCGGCTGTTGTTTGCTATTGGCTGCTGTCTGCAGGACAACGAATCCGTGATAGATCATACCCGCGGGAGGAGTGTGACGTCATCGCGGCCGGACATCCTGCGACTGAGCGGCGAAGGACGTCACAAATCTACGTCACAGTTGACGTCACTTTCTACCACCTCAACCGGTACGCGTTGCACAGTACTTTTGGACTGGGATGCCATATCACGCTTTTTAAGCGGAATCGCTCTTGCAGCGCAAACGATTCCGCCTATTCCTGCACATTTCTCCGTAGCGTGGTCTGTCTGTCTGTCGTCTGTCATATTCATGCACCCTGCTTAAACCGTTCAATAAATTCAGATGCCATTTGGCAGGTAGATGATTGTGGGGTCCAAGTACAAATTGTACCAGATGAGGTTTCTGATGCCCCAGGGAAAGATGAGATTTTGGTGTCAACCCCCTTTTTAGCAGAAACATTCGGTTGAAAATTGCTCGTGCTACCTGGCAAATACCAAGGAAGCGATTTCCGCTTATTGCTGAATCAGTTTAGTCTTATTTACTAAATTGATCGATTAAAGATGTTTAGTGGTAACGCAGCACATTTCGAGCTGGGACCTGCGCGTTCAACTGGTGGAACGAATTAAGTTGGGTTTAGAGGAAAAACGGAGCCTGTTCCGAATGTTATATGTGGGAATCCAGATTTCTCCAGACTCGGACCACTTATAGTCGATATGTTTCACACTTCTCTTTTTCTCTTCGAGCTTATTTTAACACACTTTAGTTAATCCGCGCAGTGGGTTCTATTAAAAACTCCGTGGTTAATAGCATATTATAGTAGTCTATCTTACCAAGTTTAAAAAAAAATTTATTCGCTGCAAAGTAAACTGACAAGCCGTAGCGTAGCCAATCATGCGTGTGGTAGGGCTGGAGTGTTTGTCAGTCAGCGGTCTGGTAGAACTTGCCGACGAACTACAGCGCTGTGTGCATGAGTACTCCGAGGAACTAGTGTCGGAGCTGGCGCGTCGTGACGAGCTCGACTTTGACAAAGAACTCAAGAATCAGTTCATCTGGCTGTTACTGCGTGTCCAGAGGCGGCGTCGCCAACTGCAGCAACTCGAGTCTAGAGCGGCAATCACAGGCGTCAACAAAACACTCGGCCCAAACACAGAGGTGGTATTGGGTAACAGTTTGAGCGTTGTAGGCTTGTGTGCTTTTGTACACCAGCTGTGGCAAGGCTGATTACCTCCGCCAAGGAGGTTATGCTTTTGCCAGTTTGTTTGTTTGTCTGTGTGTCAGCAAGATAACTCAAAAAGTTATGGACGAATTTTTCTGAAATTTTCTGGGAATGTCGTGAAGGGCAAAATCTACCAGTGATTCAATTTTTGGGGTGATCCGGAAGGAATCCTGTATTCTGGATCACTTTGAAATTTTCGTTACCATTGCTTTCAATGGGGCAAAAAGGAAACCGCTGCCAAACCGAATATGGTGCTGCCACCTGGCGAACAACATGGCGTTGGCGGAGGTCTGCGGTTTCTGACTGCTTTCTAGTTATAACTTGCGTTGCTTAAAATATAAACACAATCAAGCATATCAGTCAATTAATCAATCAGTCGGTCATTTTAAGTGGCCAAAGTAGTAATGCTTCTGTCCATACATGATGTGATTAATAATGCTTTGACTAATTACTAATTACACAGCCATCTTTCTGACATATTTATGAGTACATTGTACATTTTATAACGCAGTGTTATAGATGTGATGAGATCTTTGGTGATTACTTTATTGCGCATTTTAAGAAAACTCATGCGTGAATGAAAGAGTTTTTATTTATGAGTCGCGTTATGAATGATTCTTGTAATTATCTAGTCTCCTGTCTCTACCGGCAGCTTCGGCAGCAGCGCTGTTTTAATGCGAATGCACCGACTGACGTTTAATTACTCCTGCAGCTTCGATAAAACGCACTTCCCTTGCAGACGTAACGCCGTCGATTTCTCGCTGTACTGCCATTACAGCGTAAACGTTAACGCAGTTCTTCCTGAGCCACGAGGACCATAGGGCGGCGCTGATTTCCGTTTCCTTAGCCATACACCAGCTTACACTGCAAAACCACAGGGCTAGTGCCTGTTTACTTCTCAGCTATCGCTACCGCTAATTTCGTTCAGCCTACCCACAAAGGGATGGCCAGGTTGAGTTGACCTGGGCGTTGTGGCATGACGAAACATTGTCAGATTGTGAATCGTAGCCTATGTCATCGTGTCGCGTAAAATGTGTGGTGTAACTGTCGTACGTGTTTGTAGTATCTGAAGACTGTAATACCGTACGAGCCGTCGCGTGGTTCACCATCTACCGAACGCCTTCAAATCTACATTAAAAGTCAGCCGTTGTTGCCATAAAATTCTGTTATTTTTTACTTTGTCTGTAATGGCTATAGGAGGACCTTTTCTCGAGAAAAGATTATATCGGAAGAAAAGTAGTACAAAGGGGAAGTTGTCGCTCGCTAGTCGCTATAGTGGTTACGCCAGATCGATCGGGTTCTAGTATATACCCGATCAGAAATTCTGCTTGGGCGTTAGATGAATTCCGGCTGACAGTGGGGTAGTCGAAAGGGGACATTTTCAGTGCTTTTTCCCGCATTTTGAAATTTTTAAAGTTAAGTCCAACTGCGATATGCAGGCAGTTTTAGTAGCTTTCAACTAACGCCAAAGCATTTGTTGTTGAATGACTACGAACGTTGAGCTTTTTACGTTAAATTATATTTCTTACGTCAATGTAACATTGAAGCTATATACTCGATATTTGGGGAAATGACTCGTTTTCCTGGCGATACCTTGACGTTCTTGTCAGTGAACATTATAAAACCACTAAGAGAAAACTTATACGACAGTGATTGCAAGTGAGTTCTAACTGATGTTGTCGTGTTTAATGTGGTTGATTGAATGTTAAATTATTTGTTGCGATTGTCGCAGTTCTGGCAGCTATTAACGACGACAGCGGAACAGTGCCGTCGTTACTGACTGACTACATCCTCAACGGTTAGTGTCTCCGGCTGGCCTTTCCTACGTTTTTTATATCTCATAGCATGATAGCAACTTTGGCAGAGAGATGAGTAGTCTAAGTAACAGGCGCACACGATTATATCTAAATTAATAATGAACAGAAACTTTATAGATACGACGTAAATAAATTTCAGTACCTCTTTTTTATATTTTAGTGTACAAAGATGACCGGACGCGAAATTAAAACCCAAAAAAACATTTTATAGACTATACCTTTTTTACGTATTGTCATTTTGTTTAGTGCACTGTGACGACAAAACTCGAAAATCAGAAGTAAAGTATGAAATTAGAAATGAATAATTGTAGCCTACAGGGTGTGCCAAAAATGACACAACTTGTTTTTGTCAGAACTTCAGCAAATCTCCACCGAATTTGATAATTTTTGACGTACAGATAGCCAAGACGATAGATATACAGGGTGGTCCAAAAAAACCGCACAAAGTTAATGACACCATAATTTTGCAACCGTACGTCATAGAATCATGTGGTTTTCAGCAAAATGTTTCGAAAGAAATTTCTTACGCGACTAAAGTTAATATTTGAATACAGTAGTTAGTTAAATATTCTTTGTTATTGCCGCTGGAAATTGAACTGTGCAAAAAAGTACTACCCTTTACCAGTGAGTATGCCTTACACACAGGGTGGTCCAAAAAAACTGCACAAAGTTAATGACACCGTAAAAAAACTTGACGCATGTGTCTTTAGTTTTGGCCAACTCGCTCTAAGGTTGTCGCTACACTACCTTGTGAAATGCAGTGGTCACAGTTTCGCCATTGACATCAATGAATTCCTACCAGGTAGCATATGCATCACCTCAGAAATTATTAACTGAATAGCGACAAACGCAATTGGCAATTATTATTATCACTCAAAAAGTCACACGTGTCACATCACATCATTTTCATTTTAGCATGTGCTCAAAATGTCCTCCT
>Ga0056128_1005537_pt1 | contig 15887 bp, 9 predicted proteins | sample WorMetLIZISLAND2_FD_71113 | JGI IMG/M metagenome (GOLD analysis project Ga0056128, IMG submission 71113) | Marine gutless worms symbiont microbial communities from Max Planck institute for Marine Microbiology, Germany - Olavius geniculatus... ...
CAGATCTTAATTTTCGGTGCTTTTGTACTGTTCGTTGAGCAACAAAAGGTTTATTTATTTGAGAGTTTATTTATAATTTTTATTAAACGTTTTTCTGCTTACTATAACATATTTAATGCTAGTGGGAAGTACAAGCCTTATATTTGTAGTCGTACATAATGCAACCTGCGTCTTGGAAAACAAGAATCCCAGCTGTTGCTGGGGTGACCGTAGGCTCTCCCTTATGTCAGAAGGCCAGCGTCCGACTTCAGGTCGCGAAAAGAAAGCAATTTTCCAGAGTGAATACAGTCTTATTCACGCCATGGTGACACTGTTTTAGTGAACGCTAGAATCAACATAGGGGTACGATACGGTGGGTGATGGCTGCAGGCAGCAATGTTGCATTCAAAATTGCAGCCCAACCGCTGCAGATAGAAACGTGGTTACTTTTGACAGCCTATGTAAAGTCACCGTCGCCCTATCCAATAATACCATCGCCGACCCCCTACGACGTACCGTTTAGCCACAGTACATGCGTTACAGACAGACAGACGACAGACACACTGCATATCGTACCAGAAAGAGGGGTAATAAAATTATGTAGATTTTCACGAAATTCGGGAAATACTAAACTAAGACAGTACTAATGTGTGTTTGTTTTCTTAAATTTTTATTTATTTTTTAACAATTTAATATGGGGAATATCTGTCATGTTTTACGGGGGGATAAACGCTCAATTGCACTGCTGTATTTTGCAAAAATTAAGGGCTGCATGCACGCAGCTTAGGCGTCTGTGAATATGGATATATCCATGGATATCCACGGAAAATCTGTGGATATGGATATGGATATAAATGGGAAATTTCATATCCACGGCAAGCCTGTTTGAAAGCCAATATATGTGACTTTCTATTAGTGATTAATAGGTAACTTGGCCCCATTTTTCACTGTTTCTGTTATACGGCTACTTTGCTTGAAACTTTCCATTAGAAATTACGGCGAAACCGCTGCACATGGAGACATGGTTACTATTGACGGCCTATAGAAAGTCGCCAGCGCCCTGTCCGACAGTACCATCGCCAACCCTATACGACTAACCGTTTAGTCACAATACCGCACGGTTGTCATACCATAGTGCGTTATGACCAAAGACGTTATCTAACGTCTTTGGTCATGACCTTTCAAGGTCATCCAAGGCCAATGATTTTCATGTCATTTGAAAGCCAATATGCGACTTCCTATAAATAATCAATAGCAATCTAGGCCCTATCTAGCACTGATTAATCACAATTATACATCCGTGACAGACAGATTGACAGACAGACGACAATCGTGCCACAGACGCGCTATACAGCATAGCTGTAGTGCGTAAAAACCACGACCTATGTTCGTGGTGCGTTAGTGACGCGTATGTAGTAAGTCTTGTTTTGCATTAAGTTTTTGCTTGATTTTTCTTGTATAGGCCTAGGCCTACTGCATGACTTACAGATTTTGTACACTGACGTCCAAATTTTTTAGCTTGGAAGTCATGACGTCCTGAAAATTCAGGTCTATTGAAAACCCTGCTCGTGAGCCGACTTCCTGTGGGTGGTCCATAGTGACCATGCGTCTATCTAGCACTGTTATGGAGATATGGCCGTTTGAAGTTCTTCCAGGAAGGCTCTTCCAGGAACAGAGGTCGGTCATTGGTCAGTCGTCCGGTCCTCAATATTACACTGATCTTATATACTCCTCTTCGCTAAGTTCGCTACATTAGGAACGTAGCGTGCGCGGAGTAAAAATTGACCTCTAATGCACTAGACTGTTGTCCATTTATCTTGTGGTTAAATGTGTGTTAGTTTGAAAATGAATTTTGGGGGCTCAGAATAAACAACGTCTGGCATTAGCATAGCACTTACTGGAATAATGAGGAGATAAAATTGCAAAATATATCAATTTGCACTTTGTATGTGCTAAAAGTATTTTGTTTGAATTGTTTTTATAGAAGGTCCTAGAATTTACATTTTGACGGTTCTACGTAGAAATCCCTAGAATTATTTGTCTGTAAAAATGTGGAAACCCTGTACGCTGGCCTACCATTCAAGTTAAAAAAAATCTAGAGTGGGCACAAATTATGCCTGTTTCCATAGCTTATATTCTGCTTTCTTGAATTCAAGTGCATAAACTAATAGCCATGATTAGCTCCCATTTTGCAGATAGTTATTTCATAAAAATTAAACCTAGATTTTATAAATGCACATATTAGGCCTACTATAAATTAGTTTTCTCTGAAGCGTTTGATGTTTCGGTTCTGTGGGAGTCGAATTTTCGGCATTCCCATAAGAACGAAGTATCGCCGTTAACACGTGGCTTTAACTATAGCATTCAGCGTGTTACAGATCTGCTACCTGGCGAATATTAGTAATAACGTTTTTTGCAACTAAAAACGTAACGTTTTAAATTAAAGTATTATAACGTTATAACGTGTCAGCTTTTTGCTTTATTGTTATGATTAATCCTAAAATTGCTGTAAAATTTACATGCATTTTTATCTGCTACACAGTTATGAACAATCTTACAGTTGTGTTAATGTTATGCAAAAAACACCCGCCAAACAACGATTTTTTCTTATACGACTTTGCTACTCGCGTCGATTTAATTAGGCCTATCTACTGCTTATTTGCGTGTAGAAGTGTTGTTCGAACTTCGCAGCATGACGTTAAAGCAGTTAAAGCAAAAAAGTGATTTGTTGGAATTTTTTTGGCGTTCGACGATATGGATCGTATTTTGACCCGACTACTTCGTAAACGTGGTAACTCGTGAATTACTGCACTTCGTTATAAAATTTTGCGTGAACATGTACTGGACTCTGATAACCTCTAAAACCCTGTTAAATATCAAGGTCATACGTCCAAGGTCAAGGCCACATGGGTAGGGACCAACCGAATTCACGGGAAAAAATGCATGATTTCACGGCAGAATTTTTAAAATGTGTCAAATTTCACGGAAAATTCACGGAAAGAGTTTTGCAAATTCACGGGCCCCACAGACGTTATTTCGAGGTGCTGCGCTAATGCAAAAGAAGAAATTTCAGAACAACGAATATTTACTACACTGAGTCAAGACTCGAGACAGTCAATGTCAACTGCTTAGTGCTGAAGTGCGACACGTGGCAAACAGCAACATCCGTACAAAAGCTGCTGATAAAACTCTGGAATTGTCATAAATTAAACTATAGGCCTAAGCGCTAAAATTCACGAAAAATCACGGATTTCATGGAAATCGACGTTTTTCACGGAAGAAGGCCAATTTCACGGAAAATGTCACGACCGTGAAATCGTGAATTAAGTTGGTCCCTACACATGGGTCTTTGTGTGCTTTTTGCATGCATGATACTTTTTTAACCAGTTGGCCCAGACTCACGAAATGTCATTTGCTACAGATGGGACTACTTTATTACTGCCTGCAGAAGCGACTGGGGCAATAAGCAAGCAGTACTTAGCCTTGAGCAAAGTTTAACAGTTTGGTTTTGTCTAAAATATTTCTTAAAATTTTATTTTAACATTGAATTATAAACTACCACATGACGCAAGTGGTCTTAATAAATAATTTTTGCAAACCGGCTGTGTAGAATTTTAATGTTTTGTACATGAACAAAAGGTTCTAGGTTCTTCCCTTCCCTGAAATCTAGTAAGGGGTCTGGCAACGCTGTTTTTTCCCCAATGGGGTGTGGGGTGGAGCCCCAGCCGAGATCCACTATGATTTATTTTAGCATTAAAATGTTAAAGCTGCTGGCAACAATTTTAATTATTTTTTCTGACAATCAGCTGACCAAATTCAGTGCAGTTTAGACATTGTGAAAAGATGAAGTTTTTTTTTGATTCTGTTGTGCAATTTTGTAGAGCAGTGTCGTTTTGAAACAGAAGGAAATATATTAAAATGGAAGTGGACGTGCCAAGAACTATCTTGTCATCAAGCATGGACACAGAGGGAGACTGGCTATGGAATGATGATGATGACGACGACAATGATGATGGTGATGATGATGATGATGATGTGTTTGTTTATTGTAGCTGCTAACATGGACGAGACAGACGAACGAGGTCTCACCCCGTTGATGTACGCAGTGGCCGGCAGGTGGCAGCACGTGGTAGAGCATCTACTGAGGCGTGGAGTGGACACCAGTATTAGGGTAGATCACAGTGGTTCTACAGCACTGATGCAGGCCTGCTGTATTGGTCAGCCGATCATAGTCAAACTCCTGCTTGACAGCGGGGCCAAAGTCGACACTATCTGCCTGGTATCGACTATGCAGTTCATTCATCAAGAGTATTTATCTGCAGTTTAATACTATCTCTTAGATTACAAATATGACAAATTACTACTACTATTGTTGTCCCTTTCATAGATGTAAAAAACGTTTTTTTATTCTTGCCACGTTTTTTAACGTTTTTTTTTTATTTTGCTCAACGTTTTTTATTTAACAAAAACGTGCATTGAAAATTCCATCAAAAGCTTTGTGAAGCACTTTTGGGATCACAGAAACAAATTAATAAGTCATAGTGATGTATATATAGTGAGTCCAAATACACTAAATAAAATGTTTTAACTAGTATATTTAGTTAGTTTAATGCTATTCTCTTATGACCACACAGCTGAATTGAAATTAAATGAAGTTCTCTCTATCTAAACTATAATTCCAGGTATACTGCACTTACAGCCTTAGGCATTAGGCAAAAAGTTGAACACATTATGGACAACGTTTTTTATTCAACGTTTTTAAACGTTTTTTATTCTTGCCACGTTTTTTACGTTTTTTGACGTTTTTTTTATTTTTCCTGGAACGTTTTTTACATCTATGGTCCCTTTATTGCTGTAGTGGTTGTCTTAGTAGTACCGGTAGTCGTCAGTGTGATAATAGTTGTTCTAGTAGTTGTAACTGTAGTGGTTGTCAGGCTGCTGCTCGACAGTGGGGCCACTGTTGACGTCGTCTGCATGGTACAAGTCTATCTCAAGTTAATATTGTAGTACATGCTAATACACTGTGCCAGGGTAGTAGTAGCATTATTCAGCAGCGTCGTCGGTTAAAAAAAATAGACAAGGCAGGAAGTTGCAATTTTCGGACAGAATTCTGGCAGACAGGACCAAATTTTTGACATACACGATTACGGGTACTCAGAATTTCAATGTTGCATTTAACTTTTCCCTAAATATGTTTTAGCCCTAAATTTTGCATTTTTGAACCAAACTTTTTGACACAAAGATTTTCCCAACAGTGCAGCAGTAGTAGTAATAGTTATCAGCACTGTCAGCTGTCGAATTTCTGGAAGCCTTTAAAAATCCTGATATTAGAATTTTTCACGGAACTGCCAGTGAAGATTTAATGATCTTAGCTTGCATTGTTTTGACACAATACAGCAGTGTGACAGACAGACAGACAGACAGACAGACACCTTTGCTCTAGCTAAGGTAGGGCTTCTGCATGTTGATATGGTGACACCCTATAACAATCAATTAGTATATTTTTTATTTATTAAATAAAAAATGACAGAGGGACGAAGTCACTAACATGCCACAGTAAAATTACAGTATCTATCAATGAATGTCTCTTATAACACAATATAACAATAAATCTACTAGAAAAAAATAAACTTTACATTAACTAGCTAAGAATGTCGTATCTGGCCAAAGTGTGGACAAAAGGTTGCTGGCGTGATTTTTTGCTTGTAGTAAATCTGTAACGTTGGCTGTGATGTGTTATGTAGAAAGGTAACACGGCGCTGCACTATGCTGCTTTCTGCAATAATTCCGACTGCATTAAACTTCTACTTCACGCCGGAGCTGACTTAACCATAGAGAACTACAGCGGACTTACTGCTGCCACACTGGCTGCACGACTTAACCACAGAGAAGGTCGGTATTAATCAGTCAATCAATTTTGTGTTTCTAAAGTGGCTTAAGTAACGCAAACACGTCTAGGTCCACCAGTGGCGTATTTAGGATTTGGCAAAGGAGGGGAGGCATGGCGAGCGCGTAGAGCGCGAGCCTATAATGGGGTTTTGGGGGCGGAGCCCCCATCGGGGTCCTGGGGCAGAGCCTCTGGTCAGGAGGTCAGGGGAGCGAAGCTTCCTGAAGCTGAAACACTTTTTGCTTTTGAACGTTCAATGGAAGCCGCAAATTTGCCCATTTTTTTCGGAAATTTGAAAGTGCAGAAATTTACAGCATCATATCAGATGCAATGTCACATGGCGATTTTAATCGCATATTGTATCGGTATGAAAAAAGACCATCAAACATTCTTGAATTTTGCAATTCTTGCTGGAAAACGGCAAAAAACGCACCTTTTCATATAAAGTCGCCTGAAAAAAAATTTCATGGTTGGGCCAAAGAGGGGAGGGCATCGCACTGTGCCCCCCTAAATACTTATGTGAGGAAACCTGTGATATTTCACTGCCAGTTACATCTTCGAGTCTTTTTCCTTGTAGGAATTATTAGAGGGTGTTAGACCTTGTATCCCGTAAAACAAGTACGACTTTGCAAGTCACAGCAGTAGGCCGTGACAGTTACTAAAGTATTCTTAATAGCACATTGATTTATTTCCCATCTAACAGACCAGTCATATGAAGAGAAAATTTAGGTTTGAACTAACTTTGTCAGAAAACTCATTGTGATGCGTTTGTCGTACGATTTAAGCATATTTAAGCTATGTAAGAACTTGTTAAATGTTATTTATAACTTACTTGTTCAGTGCATTTGTATTGCTGTCGTACTACCATAATGTAATGAATAGCAGCAGGGTTTACGTGCTTCCTGGAAAGTCATGGAAAATGAACATTGTGGATAATTGACGAATTTGGTCTACCGAGGGTTTAAAATAAACAAAGTGTAGGGCTAGCGTAGCACAGCACTTACTTATCTCACTGCATATTTTATTGACTTTGGACTCCGTAGTGCACCCATGGTTTTTTATCATGTAATGGGGACACTACACTGTGTCTCAAAAAAACCGGACCCCTATTACGTTTTGAAATAACTCGAACAAACTGTGTCTACTAATAATAATAATTAGCTGAGAAAATCGTCAAAAGGTACTCAATATCGTAGTGTGTTACGGGCTTACGATATTTCATAAAAGCCAGCGAAAAATGTGGATGAACTGAAGCAGCGCTTGGTGGAGGTCTGGTCTGGCCTATGGCAGACCGTTGTCGATGACGCAATCGACGAATGGAGAAGACGTCTCCGGGCCTGTGTTCGAGTAAGGGAACAGCACTGTGAACATCTGCTGTAACTTCTGACTATGATGTTGCTAATCAACAGTTTGTTTAACTTCAAACGTTGGCGTTATAAAATTTTAATGATTTCGTAACTGACGTTGTTGGTTCGTTGGAGTACTGCAGTGCAGTTGTCTCTGCTGTTGGTGCCACAGGAAAACCTCAGCTGGTACTCTGTTCTTAAAATTTCTCGCAAAGTAATACATGCTATTAAGTGCTGATTCTCTAACGATTATTTTTGACAAAATTTATTGCTATTGAACCAGGACTGTTGGAGTTATTGCAAAAGTAGCAGGGGTCCGGTTTTTTTTGAGACACAGTGTAGAATATCTTTAATATTTTATGATATCCTACTGAAATACAGTGGTGAGATTAACTTCAACATATTTGGCTATCTGTATAGCCTTATGAAGTGCATTGGATTACACTCTGTATGTACTGAAAGTAACCGCTGTTTGTCTTCATTTTTAAACGTTAGCGGGCCTTGAGAAAGTCCGGGAAAACGTTTCGGAAAGTGCTAGAATTTTTTCATCAGCAAAAGTGTGGGAACCCTGATAATTTTTTTTCATATTAGATCGTTTGACAGGCTGTTGTTTGACGTTGCGGCTTGCAGCGCAGGACGTTATTTACAGTTACGTGCGCAACGCTCTTTTGGAGCATGACGTCATCGGTGACGCGGGTACGTGACGTCACCAGCGACGTTTCTCGATGAAGGCAGCAGCAACAGCAATATCATCACTCCAGTGTTGTTCTTCCAGCATTCCATCCTCTGGCACTGATGATGGAAGCAGCAATCTGGTCGAGTTTTTTTAACATGATGTCAGACGATCGACAAAGTTGGTCAACAAAAATCCGTCGCAGATAGTACACGTTTTATTTTGGATGATCAGATCGGCCAACTTGTTGTATATATTGGTCGACAAATTTCGATTCGTTACAATGGTGATTGTTTGCAACGGGCGCTGATTATTTATTTTAGAACTTTATTTATTTTGGTTTTTCAGGGTGCAGTATTTTTTTCGTTCATGGATGTTGAAAATAATTAAGATCTGCTGTCATTTGTTCGTGAAATATTGTATGAAGTAGCAGACGATTGTGTATGGTGGCTGAACGATTTTGTCAGCGGATTTTCTCTGGCAGTTAAACCACACCCACAAAATTTGGCCTACATAATCGATCATGTCATTTGTGTGTCATCCGAGTCACGAGGGTCCGAGTTCAACTCCTGGAAAATAATAACTCAGATCCATGGTTGGCCAGTAGGTCAAAAAGTGCCCATCAGGCAACTGTGTTCATTTATTTAAAAAATGTTTTCAAAATCAGTAGCGTCGTGGCCGGGGATATAGGGAGTGCCCCCCCCCCAAAGAAAAAAATTGCATGATTCACAAACACAATATTAGACCGGAAGATGGGTGCAAATGCCACTTAAAATCTCTTACATTCAATCATCAGTAGCCTAATATTAGTAACTAATAACTATTATTATAATCACATATAAAAATAAAATAGGCCTAATGTTGAATTATCAAGTAATTGTAATTCAAAACTATGTTATTTTCATATGTGCCTACTTCTATGAGAAATTATAACTTACTAATCACACAGCAAAAATCAATCGCAAAAAAGTAAAGCCATAGTTAGACGTAAAGCAAAAACAGTGTAACGTGTTTTACCCGATATTTTACATAGGCCTACATGTAACCGCAGCTTAAGCACGCAAAAAGCCAATCTCAATATAACACAAGTGTAATGCTATGCTGCAGAAATGTCACCAAACAAACGTGTACAAACAATGACCTGTCACCTACAGTGCGGCGTTTTACAAATAACGACGACAAACTTTTTGGCTAAAACCGGTACAGAGTTTCACTTGAAGAAATCGTTCTGGAAAATTTACATACACTGTTCTGTCACTTTCTGTGTACGTACAACAATATAACCTTGAGAACGAGCAAGGCAGTTGCGAGGATAGTTGACCCCGTTGAAAAAACGACGTCAGTAATAATGACAATATAATAATGACAAATGTATTCTTATTTGAATGTGTTTTTTCAAACAAAGATGGTCGTAAGCAGAGATGGAATTGGGTCACGGCTCAACGGCTCATTGATTTTGGCCGAGCTAGACGGGTGGGGTCAGGGGTCAGTGTTTCAGACCCGGCGTTTGATCGGGTTTTGAGTTTTAACATGCCCATTTGGCGTTGTTTCTAGAGAAAACTAGCACAGAATTTGCGTTTCACGACCGCCTTCTATTACATTTAACTAGCATGCCTTTGGTTGGACCCCCTTGGCGCCGCCACTGATCTAGAAAAAAAACCTGCAGCCTATGCCTAAAATTTTATCGGACCTTCCAAAATGTTAGTGCAGTTGTTAGTTTGCTTTCTGTCTTACTGACAAATACTGTTTGCATTTGGCTTGAGTTCTTATTATTATTTCAGTATGTTAATAAGTGCACGGTAGTTTTTTGTTTCCTGCCAATGAAAGCAATGTTGGACTGACCAAAAATTTGGTTTTCGCAGGTCTGAGTACGAAGATGAATTATTCGCAAACCAATTATTTAGACCTGTAGGCCTACTGTAGATGTACAGCAGTGTGAACTTAAGACAGTCACTTAAAGGTCATACTTGAGTACCATGCGCCACAACTAACACGTTTCGTAGATAATAAATTGAGAAATAAAAAAGAAACAAGTATACATATCAACTAACAGAATTATGTACAAAGAAAACGTAACTACACCGGGTTTACCAAACTAAAAAAGTAATTTGGGCAAAGCTCATGAGACGCGCTACAGTTTATAGCAATTCCTGTTCACAGGCTGTCCTGATCTATCCATCCATTTCGTTGCAATTCACTGTTGAAGTGTGTGCTGCAGCCAAAAATTGCAGAAAAATCACTAGAACCCCTACTTTGGGGGTTCATAGTAGTTCATGGTCATTAATGTTGAATCATTAAAAGCTTGTCAGCAGTTATTGTTACGGCAAGCAACAAGTCTATATCTAGCTACAAAGGCTAGACGAGCCAACAGTGGTAAAATAAAGACCTTTTATGGGAGTACCCCTCTTTGCCGCCCGAGTGCGAAGGCTTCCTTGAACCTAGGTGGGTTCGGGACTTGATCACATTACTGCTAAAATCTAAAAATTCCCTATGCAGGTTGTTTTTGTCTATCTCAATCCATTTTGGCGCAGTTTACTCTTAAAATGTGTGTCACAGCCCAAAATCGCGAAGCAATCACAAAAAACTATTTTGGGAATTCAAGGTCGTTGATTTTAATGTCAATCGAAAAGGCGTATGGGACTTCCTGTTAGTGATTAATGATAACCTACACCCTATTTCGCACCATTTTTGAGATACGGCGACTTATTGGCTTAAAATGGCCAATTTTTTGTACCCCCTTTCATACAGCGCCCTCGATTGAGGTGACCCCTTTCGAATTTCGGGTAAAGCTTTACATATCCTAAAACTAGAGTCTCTGCGGCAGTTCGTGGTGAAGATTTCGTGATCCTAGCTTGCGGTGCGTTGACACAATACCAGTGAGTGTGACAGACGGACAAATGGACAGACGGAAGGATGCCTCGAGAATGGCTGTTGCGTGTAAAAAAATGACCAAAAAAAACTACTCGACTCCAAGCAGTAATAATGCAAGGGAAAAAATGAAATATTCTTTGCAAAGCCTATGCAGGATCACGCTGTTTCATCCCCCCAATTTGAAATGACAGAAAATAGGAATTTGGCATATTACAAAGTATTGGTGCATGATTCACAAACACAATATTAGATTGGGGGTTATCATGGAAAATAGGCGTACATTCAGCCATCAGTAGTAATAGTAATAATTAAAAAAACTATTAGTATAATTACACATAAAAATAAAATAATGTCAAATTATTAATAACTTAACATTATTTTATTTTCACATGGGTCTGCTTCTACCAGAAATAATTTGCAACTTAGTATAACGCAGCAAAAAAATTATAGCAGAAAATATAAAGCCGTGGTTAGACGTTTAATAAAAACGTTGCAAACACGTTTTACCCAATATTTTACATGCACGTAACCACGGCTTAAACACGCAACAAGCCTATCCCAATATAGTATAAATATAACACAATGTTACAGAAATATAATCAAACAAACTAATACAAACACTGGCTTGAACAGTCAGGCCTAAAGAAACATATGTGCCGTTGGTTGCAGCCGAAAACAAACAAGGGACGGGGGGGTCGGCGGACGTTTTTTATTATTTATTTTTATATCATGATGTGTCATAGTATTACCCAGCAACTCACAAAAAAAGAAACTGATATACTAGGCCTAAATAGTACTCACGAAAACTTAATAAAAGTTACTGCAACATTTCAGAATGCATGCAAACAGTATTTTTCATTAAAACTTCGAAAACATACTAAAAAACTCAATGATATTTTTGAAAGTTCAACAAAAAATTTTGGGACGCAGGTTTTGTTCCAGGGATGGATGGAAACCGGAAGCGCAGGTTTTTTAGACCTCACATGTCACCTAGAACGGCATTTTACAAATAATCATAACAAACTCTCGACTAAAAGCGGTGCAAAGTTTCACTGGAAATCGTTCAACTTTACGTTCACTGTTGTATTTATGCACAGCAAAATAACCTTGAGAACTGGCAAGGCCAAAACAAGGGTATAAATAATTAACCCTGTGGAAATAATGTCAGCAATATTGCCAACAACATTTATAAAAAATCTTATTTTAATGTTTTATTATCTGTCAGTATGGAAAGACTTTCAAGAAGGTGGTCGCGGCAAACATGCAAACAGATATGGAACTGGGTCACGGGTCAGTGATTTTGGTCGGGTCAGGTCAGCTCAGAGGCCAGTGTGTCAGACCCGGCGTTTGACTCAGTTTTTAGGAGTTTTAACACTCGTGTTTATCGTGGCATTGTTTCTACAGAGTACAACACCATCTCAGCAAAATAGAGAATTTACTTCTCACGGCCATCTTATATGAATATATCTATTGGCCACGTCTTTAGTTCAGTTATAATGATTTCAGAACTGTTAGTGGTAGTTGGTTTGATCAAAACACTGAACGACCGCGTCGGGTCTGGTCGGATCACGGGTCAAAATCCTGACTCTGTTTTACATCATCTTGCAAGATTTATTCTATACAGCACAGTGCCAAATTTGCCTGTGCCAACTTCCAAGGCCTCAGATTTCAGGGACCTCAAAGGTTTGCACTACAATGATAAATTTTATACATATGAAATATACCAATAATGAAGACAGCGCATTTATGTTTTAGTAAAACAAATATTGCACTTTTCTACTTTGTAGGCAATCTTTGCAATTCAGTAGCTGCCACTGCAATTTTATTACAAAAACATATGGTGGAAAACAATTGGAAATTTCCAAATTTGGAGAGAGAGGCCTTGCTTTTTTTCTCTCAGTGCGCCAGGACCTCCAAAATCATAATCCGGCACTGATACAGTCACTGGTGTAGCCATAGGGGCACTGGGGCACGTGCCCCCTAGAACTATTAAGTTATTCAAAATAATGTCAAAATGCACCAAAAGCACTTCATTTACACACACAATTTTAAAAAATTCTGAGGAGGGGGCATACCTCCCCACACGCCGCCCCAAGTGCCCATTCTACATCCAAATTCTGGATATGCCATTGGATAGTGGATATAGTACCGGGTACATAAAATTATGTAGCTGAAAACGTGCGGTACATTTCCTACAGAAAGCAATCGGGTTAATATAATATCAAAGAACAACTATATGCCTAGACGTGTCCTATGTTGCGCCGAAGCTGGGCGGTGCAGAGTCGGCATTGCGCGGCGGCCTCGGTTCCAGATAGTAATTTTCATCCTCATTGCTGTAGTACGTCCGCAGTGGCTCCAGCTGCTGCTTCAGTTGTTGAGTAGAGGTAGAGGGGGAGATGTCAGGGTCAGGGCTAGACGGAGTACGTTCTATTACCAGCGACAACGGTTCGGCTGTGCTTGACAACACGCTGTACGGGATAACGCTGCTCTTTCTGAAACGTTACGTAAGTAAGTTGATAAGTTATACTAATTCTTCAATATACAACTTTTATCAGTTAGTTTGCTGACGTGTCAGCCTATGACGTTATTCGCACGTTAAGTAAGTAGGTTGCGTTTAGTTGCAAGCGGCAATCGTACAAGAATTACACGAATGAACAAAACCATCAAATACCAACACACAATGTCCGTAATATACAGAGCAAAAGGCACTACACTGTCATAAAGGTGAAATAACACGCATACTTACAGAACCCTAAAATCTACTTATAATTAAAAAAGCCCTTTGAAAATAAAAGTACCAGATTCTGGCCCAGCTTCACTCGTCTGCAAAAGGAGACTCAAAATTTCATTGTTGCACCAAAATTCCCTTCAATGGGGGAGTTGTAGGCCCAAATTTTCTGACAAGAAGAACACTTGCGGGTTGACTAAAATTTTGGTGCCCTTTGCTACCCGTCTCACGACGCCGCTTATAAGCAATAAACACAGTGGTTCTCTAGTACCGTGGAGCGCTTCTGCAGCACGCATCTATCTCGCAGTCTGGATAGCTGCAGCTGCTGCTGCTGTTGGCTGAAGGACCTCCAGTCGCTATGATGACTTCCTCCTCAATGACGTCATGATCCACGTCATCAGTCACGTGACCACCGCTTGACAACAGACTACATACGACACAACCAACAGCAACATGTGCCTATAAAATTATGTGCTGTCATGCGTTTACATAGGCCTATTGCCACTATAATGCAGTTTTGGCTGTAGCAGTTTGAACGCTGGTCTCTCAATTTTGAGTATTCTCGTCAGAAGATATTCGGTTTCGATTGATGTCTATACTTTTGCTACACGCAAGACCCGCCGCTTAAGGAAACATCCAAGGTACCTGTACAGTACACACAGTGACGTAATAACACACACACAGAGGTAAAACCTTTCCAAAATAACAAAAACGTCAAAAACGCAAAAAAACGTGACAGCCTGACAGGAATAAAAAAGAAACGTTTAAAAACGTTAAATCGTTAAATAACAAACGCTGGCCCTAATTTTATCTAGCCTCTTGTCTAAGAACTAAAGCTGTAGGGGCAGTATAGCAGGAATTAAAAACAGAAAGAAACTTATTCAATTTCAATTCAACTGTGTGGTGATAAGACAATGTATCACAGACTCACTAAGTAGAGCACCACCATTATGGCCAATTCGTTTCTGTGGTTTCAGAAGCGTTTACAAAGTTCTTTACCGAATGCTCAATAAACTTATTTTAATTAAAAAAACGCTGAAATTTAAAATAACTTAAAATCGTAGAAAACGTTACAAGAATAAAAAACGCTAAAAACGTTTATTATATCTATGACACCACCAAAGATGTCATGGAATACAGACCTATGATGTAGGTTGTTGACGCGGTGGTCTACGAGGCGCTGCTGCTGCTGCTGTTGCACCGCAGTGTTGACATGGTTGACACACGTTGTCATGTCAACCGGCTGCAAGCCCAGAGGATGATGATGATGACGATGATGAGAATGTTGAGACTGTATCGATGGCAACATTGACGACAACATCTCAGCCATTTGCCCCGTCCTCTTCTCGTAACACATCGACATCTGCGAACACACGCACCACAGTCGTGGGAAACATATCATACATATGACAAAGAAAAAAAACTAACGAGCACCAATTTAATTTGGCAAAAAGCAGAATCGCTGACTATTGCCAGCAACAGCGACAGCGTCTCTGCCCTTTCGCCAAATAAACTAAAACAACGAGATACGTCACTCCTGACAATTTGGAGTCGAATGTCGGAGTTTGTGCGCCTCTAAAGTGGGCTAAAAAATTAAACACTTGAAAGTTGAAAGAAAAAAGCACATGCCCCAGCGTCCCACATCTGGAGACGCTAATGAAATTAATCAGCCTTGTAGCCCAATTAATTTCGAGTAACTCAAGCCACACGATTCATCAACGTCACGAACAAACTGCAGACAGGAGATGCATTCGCGGCGTGGTAGAAACTAAAGCCGGGCAACCCGCGCCAGTGGCTTCTATCCCCCCAAATCTGGAATCAAAATCGGGCGCAACTTTCCCCAGTTTTGGGCTGAGGTCCCCCCAATTTCTGACTCGAGTATCCCTCTCCATTATTTAAGCTTCTTTTTCCTCTAGGGCGAAAGTTTTGCTGAGGGTGTAATTTGCCCAGTGAAAAATAGGGGAAAGTAAAAATAAGGGGGAAGTTTTGATCTACAACTTTATAAAAACTATCCCCCTCTTTTTCACTGGGTGCAAACTGCGCCCGCCAGGTCTAGGGATAGAAGCCACTGAGTTTGCTGCATACTTTTCTGAGGCCAGTAACAGCGCAGTTTGGATTGGTCGGGCATTTATAGCGAGCACGGAAGCGTGAGCCTAAAACTGTCAGAGGTCTGGAGTCTAGGTGCAGAGCGCTAGTTAAAGACGCGAGAGGGCGAAACCTCCCTGAAGCTTAAGACTATTTTGCACTATATGAAGTCAAACTCTTACAAAAATTGGCACCGATATTTTGCTTAGGTCAAATATACACTGTGTCCCAAAAAACATCCCCAACATTTTCGACTGTAACGTGAAGAAGGATTATCGGATTTTAATAATTTTTGGTACGAATATTCCTGAGACAACT
>Ga0056128_1005539_pt1 | contig 15885 bp, 9 predicted proteins | sample WorMetLIZISLAND2_FD_71113 | JGI IMG/M metagenome (GOLD analysis project Ga0056128, IMG submission 71113) | Marine gutless worms symbiont microbial communities from Max Planck institute for Marine Microbiology, Germany - Olavius geniculatus... ...
TTGACATTGACGAATTTGAGGAGTTAAGGAGTTCCAAATTTTCGGTGCAGAGACACGAAAAGAACGAGAACCAAAGGATAAGTTATGCCGTGGAATTGCAAGTAACTGACTGGTAGAAGACGCGTGGACACTGAGGATTTATGATATTGCAGAAGATCAGTGAGGTAAGGTGGATGGCCAGTGTGCAGTGTCATAGTAATACCCCGTTTACACGAGGAAGCATACATGAAGCAAACATGAAACAAACGTATTCATGTGCACGACGTGTGCTCTAAGTTTGCTTCAAGTTTGCTTCCTCGTGTAAGCGGGGTATTACAATCAATTGGCCTCAACGTGATCAACACTCTGTATAGCCTATATAACGTTGCAATCAATAGAACTGAATGTTGCACTACAGTAGGCACCGGTGCCTGCCGTGACCACACACACGTCAACCAATGACCAATGGGTCAGTTTGTCAAAAACTAAACCGTATCAGTTCAGTTCAGTTACGTCGCTGTGTACGCGACTGTAGAAGCGGTGCCAATTCTTGCATAACTGCACGAGTAAAGTAGGCCTAAGCGGGTGACTTGCTTGTCACTACGAAAAAAAGTTTTGCCTGCGTTTGTTGCGTCTGTCGCTTTGCGTGAGTTGCGTTGGTGGAAAGTAGGCTTAACGACAAGTTACCGGTTGCTGACGACGTAGGCTACGCTAGCAGCTAACAACAATTAACCTGAAGTTCATTGACACAATGTCCGCTGCGTATAGCCGACTTTAACTATCTCGTCACAAACGTTGTTCACATAAGGAGACAAAAGCACAAAATTAACCATTTTACATTTTTTTTTACTTTAACCACGTAAAATAGGACAATAACATCACTGACACAAATATTTAGTATTGAATGATAAGCCGTAAGACGTTTGTGACGTCATCAGCATAGTCTAAATGAGCTCTCGACCAGTGTTGACTGTCAGCATGCTATAGGCTACATATTTACTTACATCTTTTCACCAGGGAATTAAATAAAACGAACCAATTCCTCTTTCACCAAGCTTGCAAGCTGCATTGGATAGGCCCCTACATGTGCTTAGTTATCACGGCTTGTGCGGTAGCAACAAGCTGTTGTATAAGCAATGTGCCAAGTCAATGGGAAGGCCAAAATTTCGACCCCCCACAGCTCCCACATTTTTCAACCGATATTAATGAAACTTGAAACCAAGAAAGATATTTGAGATTCGACCCCACATGCAAAATTTGGTTGATGTGGGACGACGGGAAGGGGGTCTGCGTAAGGAGGGCATTATCCGTTACTTTGTGTTCTATCTATCCTTTTTGTATAGGCCTACTTGCTCACGCCTACAGGTCACACCAGAAGACCGATCACGACCGTTTATGGCTTAAAACGCGTGTTTCCGCGTAAAGTACGTTCTATTGTGAATCTCGATGAAAAAATATTTATATATAAAAAAACTGCAAGCAATTCATTTAATGTTGTATAAGCGCTGATGTAAAACGACAAAAATCAAAAAGTATAAGCTTAGACATTTAATCAGTTCTCAGTAGTCAGATATAAATGTCTAAGCTAATGCATAATGTTCGTGCTTATACTTTTTGATTTTTGCCGTTTTACATCAGCGCTTATACAACATTAAATGAATTGCTTGCAGTTATTTATATATAATATTTGCGGTTTTATTGAAGTTTGAAAGGTACACAACAACAACAACTACTACTACTACCTCCAGCATCTTGGATCTTGTTATTTATTTAATATAATGGCAAGCCTGTATGTGGGACTGCAAATTTAGTCTACATACCAAATTTCATGAACTATATTTAAAATGGTGACCAACGCCATCTTGAATTTACTACTTTTCTCGATTCTGGTCACGTGATATTTATTACCAGTAGCAACTAACCACATTCCTGCAAAATCTTATGTACCTTTTTCAGTCGGCAGCTGATTTGTTATGCTTTGTGTTGAAATACAAAATGGTGGCCGTCGCCATGTTAAATTTTTTTTTTCGATTTTATGGTACAACTAGATGTGGAACGTCAAACTTAGCTCGCATATAAAATTTCGTGCAAGTACGTGCAATAGCAACTAAATTATAAGCGATAAACGCAATTCAAGATGGCAGCCGCCGCCATTTTGAATTTATTATTTTTGTCGATTTTAGTCACACGATCTACTTCTGGTAGCAGCCGACGACATAACAGCAAAATTTCATTAATCTATGTCAATCGGCGGCTGAATTATTACTGTTTGTGCAAAAATCCAAAATGGCGGCCGCCGCCATCTTGGATTTTATTTTTGTTTAATATTTTGGCATACATGCATGTAGGACCTCAAACGTAATACACTTGCCAAATTTTGTAAAAATATGTGCAAAATTTTGTAAAAATATGTGCAATAGTAAACAAGTTGTGAACGATAGATGAAACTCAAAATGGCGGCCGCCGCCATCTTGAATTTATTAATTTTCTCCATTTTGGTCAAACCTCCATTTTCATTTTGGTCAAACCGGCACTACAGAGTGCGGCAAAAAAGTAGCTCTCTAAAGTTTTTAGCTGTTTTCTCAACAACCGTTTGAAATTTTAATTTGAAATTAAACAGCTGTATTCAGTAAAACTTCTTACATCTAACTGCTAAGCAAAATGTGATTCTGTTGAAAAACGACAAAATCGTAGACTTTTTAACATGACCGCCTACCGATTTTTCAGCGTTAGAAAATGTTCAAGCGGAAAATGCTATTTAATGTTCAAAAACCGGTTACCACGTTACTAGCGATGACGTTACAGTGACGTTTTGATAAACAGTACTTTATTTTGTTTATAAATTATCACTAAATTATTGTTCTTATAAAGTAATCGCCGGCTGCCCACCGGGTTCATCTTCTAGCAGGACGGCACGCCAGCACACACAGCGCACAGCGCACAGAACTGGCTGTGGGCCAACTGTCCAGATTTCATCACAAAAACCAATGGCCACAAAATTCGCCGAATACAAACCAGGTGGACTATCACGTGTGATGTACAATGTTGGAGGCTTACGGCAAGTTTAAAACAAAGCCGAAAACAATCGCCAAAGTCAAGAAAGCGCTTTAGGTTATCTGGGGCAACCTGCCACAAGGACCGATCGACAAGGCTGTGAAAGACTTTTTAAATTAAGCAACTGAAGGCTTGTAGCTTGGAGCTGGCGGTAGACGCTTCGAACCTTCATATTGACAATAAAATTCTGGCATCTGATCATTAGTTAACTGTGCGGTTTTAACTATGTTATTGCATTGGTGTTGTAGCTTGCACAGTTTTAATGCTGAATAATCGGTAGGCGGTGATGTTAAAAAGTCCATAACTACGTCGTTTTTCAGCCGAATCAAACTTTACTCAATATTTAGATGTGAAAGGCTTCAGTAAATAAAACTCTAAAATTTCTAATTAAAATTCCAAACGGTTGCTGAGAAAACAGCGAAAAAATTTATCGGGCTACTTTTTTGCTGCTCTCTGCATTTTGAAGGTAAATCAGTGCAACATCATCATCATTCGTTTAATGTAAAGTTGACAAGCACAACTTTCAACAACGCAAGCACAAGATACATAATACATCCAAAAGCATGCAAGCGGAAGCATCTCATAGTTTGTCCGAAAGCTAAAAACAATTTTAACAAAACTTACTTTCAAAAACTAGATCGTTACAGACAGAACACTAAAACAGACAAACAAATCGAGTATCGTAATAGGTTTGTTAGCTAATAACCGTAAATTAAAAAAAGTTCATCGCCTATAAAACAATTAGTATAAAAAGCAGCGATTCGCAATATTCACAGTAGCCTATCAGTTGGTGCGTTGCGTTAATACGAATATTTGTACAGCATACGGACAAGAAAGTCATTATCGTTTAGAAATTTAGTTTTATTATTAATCAGAGTCATTGAGTGAGAGCGGGCTTGAAGCTGATATGGTATGTCAGTCTTGTGAGGCAAGTATGGCTGGAGGTCGACAGATGCTGTTAAGATTGGCCATAAGTAAACTGTAAATTATTTAAGAAAAATCGAAACATTTTGGATACTTTAAAAGTAAAATACATAAACAAAAAGTCACTGTCTTTTTATTTATGAATTTATTTCCATTTATTCTTGCGACAATTGCCATTTTCAGTTCACGGCAGACAGTCCAATGATAAAAGTCAGAAATTATACAAGCGATCTCACGTGTGATGTGATGTGTGATCTCACTATATTTTTCTACATTAAACTATTTAGTTGCTGACTGAAAATTACTAAACAAATTATTAATAGTTAACAACTTTCAGTCAAGTTTTGCCCATCACGGCGGGCGTGCAGAATAGTGTTTTGTGACGATAGTCACGTGTGTTTGTTGTTAGCTAGGCCTATAGCTAACCACCCTATGAGGTCTAGGTCGTGTTCGCCAATTCAGCTCAAAGATCAGTTTTCCACTGCCAGCCTATAAGCTTACGGTCTACTGTTTTTACCCGCTGTGGACGAAAACATGCCCTGGTCATGGCTCAAAATAGGGTGACCACCCCTGCACAGCTTGGGGCGAAAAATTTTAGAACTTTCGAGCATTTTCTCCAGACCCATTCCCGCAATATACTTTACGGTAGACGTTTCTGGCACCATATGAAAAAAATATGTTAAAAGTTTCTGTTAAGTTGAAAAATACTTTAACATTCATAAAAAACATTCTGCTTTTAAATGATAATCGATTATCCGGTCTCTGTTTTATTTGCACCTCAAGTTCGCTTTTAATTGTTTCTTTATAAAAATGTATTGACTGTATTTATCTTGTGTTAGCCTAGTGCTCGCTGGTTTACTTGTAAATTTGCAGTAACGGAGCTGGTTGTAAATTATTTTCTCAATTAATCTAACTAGAATTACGTTCTATGGAACGAAATATCGGTCCCATTGCCACGCTATAACTGTCGCGTTTCAGCATTATACCCCGTTTACACGAACAAGCAAACATCGAGCAAACATCCGGCAAATGCATTCGAAATACAGTCGCAAGACGCGTGCTCTAATTCCTTTATGTTTGCTTCATGTAGGCTATGCTTTATGCATGCTTCATATTTGCTTGACGGTTGCTCGATTTTTGCTTGATGACTGCTTGATCGTGTAAACGGGGTATCACGCTCTTACTTCATGGTGCACGTCCGCAAGGTCAGCGTACAGTGTAACTAGTTGAGCGTAGATATTTACAATATTTTGTGGTGTCAGCAATCTAATGTCACGATTAACTACACAGAAGTTCAAAAACGCAAAGAAATTCTATTAAATTTGTGGTATAAACTTAAAATGTAGTTCTGCGTAGGCCTATGCAAATGTAAAATGGCAGCACATGCAGTAGCTTAACAAATTTAATATAAAAAAAATAATAATGCAAACGCAGGTAGCACCCTTTGGCGAACACAAATATAATTTGAGACTGACATTTCGTCTACCCGTCGGAGATCGTTTATTTTTCCAAATTTCTGGCATTTTGTTACCTTTTTTATACACATGTGTAAATTAAATACTGCAACGAATACTAATTCAGCCGTTTTGTTGAAATAATCTGCACAGAAGCGACTTTATGTCGCAAAACGTTGATCGTTTGTGGCACAGCTGTAACTGATGAGCTTGCTTCCATTGAAAATGCAGTGATCACAATTTTGGGGGCCAAGGGCTCAAAGTGGGGGATTAGATTATTTTTTTCCTTTCTATGCCTATCGCGGCCGACGAGACATGCTTTTTGAGCTATTAAGCGCCACTATAAGCCCACAGGATTTTCTACTGTTGTGCAAGAACCTTCCAATTGAAAATGTATTACGGGGTTAAAAATTGGGGTAAAATAGGGGAAGGAGTTATCAGATTTTTGTCAAAAACAAACTTGATCTTACTTCTCGGGCTCCAAGTCACTGTGCAAAATTTCATCAAAATCGAATCAAAATTGCGATCGTAAGAGTGTTTACAGACAGACAGACAGACAGTGTGACAGAAGTGATTTTATAATCTGTTCCGTGCTGTGCTATAGCAATGGGACAGATAAAATGTCGACAGCTTCAGGTTATGAAGCAGACAAAAAGAAAACCACAAAACCGTCTTAAGGCGCGAACAATACGACGTAAATGAAATGAACTTGACTGAGCGATGGACGAGTTCAGTTCAGTTACGTCGCTCTGTTCGGACTTGAAGGTCATCTGCCATAAACTGACCGCTGCCCAAAATGAGAATGCGCCACCAGCTAAGAAAAAAATGGTACACATTAATCAGTCTTTTTTAGAACCCGCGTCAAATACACTGTGTGCCAAATAAAACATCCCCAACATTTTCGACTGTAACTTGAAAACAAATTACCAGATTTTGATAACTTTTGGTATAAGTAATCCTGACACAACTTGCCATCAAATAACTGTTTAGTTTTCCACCTCAGCCAATGTATGCTTCTACACTACCTAGGGAAATCAGATCAAGCAAATTATGTGTTGAAATAAACAGAAAACCTGAAAAAAACATCCCCGACATTATCGATCGTAACTTGAATAAAGATTACCAGATTTTAACAATATTTGGCAGAAATTTTTCTGACACAACTGGCTATTTAAAAAGTGCTTTAGTTTCCACCTCACCGAACGTCTGCTTTTGCACTACCTATGGAAAGCAGACCAAGCATAATACGTGTTAAAATTAATGAAAAAGTCCATAAATTCCATCTATCCTAATCTGTGGGCCCCAACAGCAGGTCTATTACAAGGTTTGACTGTCTTGCAGCAATGTGTGAACAAAATGTGTTTTACGCGGTATAATGTTAATTAAGTAATCATATCGCATTGGATAAAAAAGTGATATTTCACTGGTTGTGTTTCCACCAGGTAGTGCAGAAACACACGTTGAGCGAGGTGGGAAACTGAATTATCATTTAATAGCAAGTTGTGTCAGGAATATTCTTACCAAAAATTATCAAAATCTGATAATTGGTTTCCAAGTTACATTAGAAAATGTCGGGGATGTTTTTTGGGGAAAGGGGCACAGTGTATACCAGTTGTAGTGGACAATGCAGTGTAGCCCGCCCAAACAATTTTACAGTGATTGCTTTGACCCTGTAGCATGTCACGGTTAGGCCAAAAAATCTGTGCTTCCGGTTGCAGCAGCAAACAAGTGGAGGCGGGGGCAAATTTTTTTTAAAACTTTTATTTTTATATCATGACATGTCATTGGAGTGGTGTTTGGAAAAACTCATAAAACAAATTTACACACTAAATATTACCCATGAGAACAAAGTACCGTAACGATAGTGCGCCATTACAGACAATATGCAAACTGTTTTTGTCCAGTAAAACTAAAATTGCAGTGTCCAATAAATGTTCACGGGAAGCAGGATTTTCTCGGGACAGAGGTCAACCGGAAACACAGAAATTTTTTTCAGGCGTTGCTAGACAATGTCACAGTCAGATCAGAGCATAGCTTTATTTTATTACCAAAGCCAAACACCACTCCAATGACAATCTCCTCACAGAGTGAGCGCTACAAGACAACAAGTCGTAAAGTCAACATTGGAACGTAGGCATAACAAAATACAATGTAATCCGGTGGAGGCTTGAAATAATCATAGCCAGTCCATAATGAAATGCAGCACACAGATACAAACATTAATCACAAACATCAGTAAGCCCCTCAACAAGCGTACAACACATGATTATAGAGTAGTACCACAACTTGCTTTTGAGAGAGTAATAACTAACAACAGGGTGACCACAGTTCCGGGGCAACAAAATTCAAGAATTTTCAATTTCCAAGTACCTTTTCAAGACCCATTCCCATGATTTTTACTACGTTGCAATATGTAACAGTAACAATAAAGCTAGCAATTCAATAATTAAGACTAATCAGAAGCATACTGGATCGGGGAGTTGCAGAACTTTCACATCGCGGTCACGATGACTTTAGACAACCAAAATTCAAGGACTTTCCAATCAAAACCCTCTGGCGTCAGATTCCAAAACTCCGAAGACCCAATATAGTTTTCAAGAACTTTTTAGAACCTGCAAAAATGTGGCCACCATGTGAGACAATGCAGGTCAACGCATAGATGTTTCAGCTGTTTTTGTATTAAGTAAAAAAACAATTTGAACAATTCAAGAACCATAGATCATTCAAGTAACATTGACAAAGTACACTCACTAACTCGTAATTGGGTATGAAAAATATTTTGTCCCAGATCAACAATCTCCACATTTTGACAATCATCATCAACATTTCCCACGTTATTCTATGCAACATCACTGGACATAGTGCAACAAAGTCTTATTATTCAAACAGACTCGGCTGCGATATATTATATTACGGCTGTGCTATAAATAACACATTACATCATCACAGGTACATACAGCGTAATGCAGGTACAATAGTAGTACATAATCCCTCGACAATATAACGATTATATTTCTTTAAAAGCTCGATCAAACAACACTGGAATAAAGGTTACCACTATATAATAAACATCCTACGCAGTAAACAATCAGGCTTTTTTATTGCAACTTTTTCTACCGTTCATGCTTTTTTTGTATTTTACGACTTTGGTTTCACGATGACTGTACAACAACGTCCATACAAACAACAGCTCCCTGCGAACTAGACTAATGTACTGTCGTGATACTGACATAGCTGCGGATAACAATGTATCATAGCATAATAACTATGGAGAGGTCGGATATGCATTTGATGCAACCATACATGTCTCAAAAAACTGCGCCAGTGTTATTTTTTAAATACGTGAAATTTGTTGTTCAATACCACACAAAATCTTGAGTATCTACATAAATAACGATAGTTTTGCGCAATAACGATAGTTTTGCGCACATCACTGCTGCATTTCACGCGGTAGTGTAGCAACAGTATTAAAGTGCGGTGGGCAAAGCTACATCGAGCTTCTTTACAATGTTGTGTGCCGTGAATTATTAAAATCAGCCAATGTTTCGTGGACCTATTCAAAAGACAACAACGGCACAGTTTTTTACGAGGCACTATGTACGTGTACAAAGGTGCGCAGAGAATATGCAGCGTATCATTCGTGCAATCGATCAAGATCAACTTAGCATCAGAGTGAATACTGCAATGGTGATGACCTGAGAATCAGGACTCTGTTCATTGTACAGTGTGCATGCAGCTGTAACACAGAGCAACCAAAACACATCAGCATTCAGCATGGCAACGAGCAACTCAACATTCCATACACAGCACAGAACCAACGGCACAGCCAGAAACTGGAGTTGGGACGGGGAACTAAAAATAAAAGCTAAAGATCGAGAGTGGGTTTAAGGATGTCAACTTGTGAGAATTTCATTTCTCAATACAGAAATTTCAATTCTGGGGATATGCAAACCATCATATAAAGGTGACTGTGACTCATGCTGAACAAAAAGCTTTTTATCGTGTCCTATTCGCTCTCGGAATTCTTGACGACCGGAATCGAGAATTTCTTTTTTGAGCAAGTCAAGCCTCGTTAACGTTCTTGTGTGGTTCTTGGTGAAAAGTAAGTGAGCCCCCCTCCGCCAGCTACAGGATGTGGGGAGTGCTGAAAACTCCCCCAGTAGGAATCAAGCAAAGCCCTGACTGAATACACATTTTGGACCTAAAATGTCCCAAAAATGCACATATCAAGTAAACTTTGTTAGTTTTGCACAACTGGCATTCATAAAATCACAACCAAAGTTGGAGGACGGGCGGTAGCCCTCTACCGACACCCTCTGGCGTTGCCACTGCAGCAAATTAACCTTTCTGCTACTAGGCATAAATGCCACAAATAAACGTACAAAAAACACCCCACAGTGACGAGACACAGCGTTGCAGATGGCCTATTTGCTAGCACAACTTAAAGTCCACAGCACGTCAGCAGCAGATAACAAAACATCCGGCTAACCCTTCTGTGCCAGTCACGTTTTTTTCGCAAATCACTTACAGTGCAAGACCACCTCTGTAGTAACCATGCAATGATCCTGGTGCACATCAGTTAGCGACAGTTACAAAAAATACACTTTTTTGTCGCAAACACACATAGGTGAATATCTGCCATACATCAAAAAAAAACACACACAATCGTTGGCAAATGTGGGCCTATATTTTCATTAAGCTTTTTAAATTTTGTTCTTGGCACATTATCATTAGATTTTACGTTAGCTTTTAGACACTTACTGTACAACACTTGTCATTCCACTGGTTACGTTTGGACCGACTGACTGCATGTTTATTATTCGTTCAACTCTGGAATAAACTGATGAGACAGCCAGAGTCAAATTAGCCACCTACCAAATCAATATTTGTTGCCACACTACTTTGGAAATCCTTAATCGGTTCTTCACATCTGTCAATTTTATCTGCCTGGGTTAACTTAACTTGGTGATAAATAAATGAAAAGGACGTAAACGGCGAAACGTTACATAAAAACAAAGGTGGTTGGTTTTGGCTCTTGCTGTCGCATGTGGCAACATAGCAAAAACATTTTTAACACAGACATAAACATGGAGTGAAATGAAACAATCACGGCCAGCACACTTAAGCTAACAATAGCCAATGTCACACATTGCAGACAACTTCATCAATTAACCGACATTCAGTAGCAGTGCTTCGGAAAATACAAGATTTTATAAACTGACCACAAGTTATGAAAACAAGCAAAAGAAGAACTTTTGTGACTTCACCCATCCCCCAAAATCCAACGAAAAAAAACAGAAAAAATGTCACTCGGCAATACTGAGTACACTTTGTACCATAATCAGTTTATGTCACAGGTTTCTAACAGACTTTACAGAAAAAAGCAAAAAAAAACTTTTTATGGAAAAACACCCAAAAAACTTTCAGAACTTTAAGAAGCACTGGACTGACTATATAGTGCATAAACTGTTTTCAGCATGCGTTAGTAGTCCACTCACGATACTAACATTATGCAAAACAATGAATGAGCGTTAGGCAACTGATGTGCAACAACACTTGACTCTGACCCAAAAAACATTCTTAACACCATCAACTGCAACTTTAGGCAGGACTGATCTTGATACAACTAGTTATCAAACGACTGTTCAATTTCCTGCCGCACCCAAAGTCTGATTCTGCACTTACCCGGGAAAGCCGAAACAACAAAATAATGCATTTTTATCGAAGGCACTGTTATTACTCAATCGAAATTCAACTGAATGGTCATTTGTTTCGGGAATTACTAAAATCTGACATAATCCTGCTTCAAGTTGCAGCTCAAAATGTTGAAGTTGTCTTTTTTGGAAAGTCTAGTTAGTGTAAAAACATCAGACACATCACGTGAACTGTTAATACAGAATGATTGAAGTACACCTCAACTCAGCATACATTGAACCACAACACAAGCATCAAATTCAATCTGGAGACATGAATACAAAAACAACATTTACAGATTTTGCTGCTGTCCAGCACATTATTCAACACACGTTACACAAAACATGTGCACATGACATAATGCATAATGCAGCTTCTATTACAAGTACTTTTGTCTAACTGGTTTACTTTCAGCCAAAAAGAAAGTTTTCAGCCCCATGTTTTGCTTTTTTAAAGAAATTTTTTGGTCAAAAAAAAGATAATCCAACAATTTTCCGATGGCCCGAAAGTTAACGTGGGCAACTGCTGCCATGACACCAGTGCTTTTACAGTTGGGATTAAAATAACATCTGGAGATCCCAGAGATAGATTTTTAAACACTGGAAACCATTTCTGCCATTCAAGCAACCGACTGCATCAGAACACTTGAAAAAATACGTCCAAAACTCCATACTACACTGTGTCCCCAAAGAACCAAGCCACTTTTATTTCTTTTGAATAACTGCGTGAAACATTGTTCAATTTTTATACCTATGCCGAGCGTTAGCCAGTATGAATTCACTGTTGTAAATGGCCAAACTATGGCTTCTGCATTTCACAAGGTAGTGCAGTGACAGTATTAAGGTGAGGTAGGCAAAAGTTAGTCATTTACATCAAGCTTCGTCTTGATGTCACATTCTAAAAATTATTAAAATCGGCCATTGTTTCATGGAGCTAATTAAAAAATAAAACTGGCTTAATTTTCTTGTGACATAACGTATATGCATTCACAATGCACGAGACAATATCAACCAAGAAATGAATAGCTTTGTGAAGTGGTAAGTCCAAAAAATAAGCAAACGCCATTACCAGTGAATACTGACAGAAATGGAAGTTCATTACATCTGCATGGCAAATGACACGAAAATCACTATGTCTGGAACCACCTACGACACTTCACAGGGTGGCCAAAAGTGAGAGAAAAAAGCCCAAAGTTTTCCCGTTTTTTCCAGAGCCAAAAGCTTGCTTTTCAACAGGTTATCACTACATAAAGTAGTTGAAATAATGGTAATCTGGGGCAGCATTTTAAGCTCCCCCAGTGAGGTTTGGAGCAAAGCACGCCTGCAAACGTTAAGAGCATTTTTGCACCATGACAACCACATCTGGTGATACCACTTAGTTTGCTACAATTTTCCACTGAGTTTGTACAGAATTCCCCTAGAATTCCGAGTTTTCTAAGCACAGAGAATTCTCCAAGTGTTCCAGCTTTGTGGCCACCCAGCTTCAGCACACATATGATAATAAACGCATTTGTCACCAACAGCTTGCAAACAACGTCAACTCAATCGTCACAAAAAAACAAGCAACATGACACGAAGAAAAAACATGCTGTGACTTATTCTCTCAGCAACCATGCAAGCACATAGAGATATCTCCCCAATTATGAAGGTCTAGGAGTGTTACCCTCAGAAGCAAAATGATGAGTAAATCAGATCTGCATAAAACCGAATGACATACGGTTAATAGCACATAACACATGACTGGAATATACTCTTTGACAGCCTGACGGGACATGTGAGAATTGCTGTTACAGAAAGCAGTAACAGAATTACCCAAACACACATCAGGACCTAAAATTCCACGGGGGGGCCCGATTCACAGAGTGAGTGCGTAAGGATTAATGCAGTATAGGTCATTTCAGGGATGGCGATTACAGGCAATGCGCATACATATACATGATAATGGAACAGAAAGTTTAACCTTTCCAGAAAAATCTAAAAATGAAACACAGAACAAAGAAAAGACCTAAACCTAAAATAGTAAGAACTTGCCATTATGACTGTGCAAATGGAACAGTAATGGCAGTTCTAATGATTTTCCCTGTTATCGTCCAGACAGCCATCAATCTCATAATGCTGCCTATTGGAGGACGGGGAGAGCGTTTCACAGACGTTATTATAAGAGTTATCTTAAGACTTGTCTCAAGACAAGACTTAAGATGTCCCATACAATTATTGTATGACGTTACATGTCTCAAGTGAATCAGCAGAATTTGTACAAGATTATCCTAAAATTTGACACAAAATTGCAAGATTTTGGCCTAAAACCTATCTGATATATCGGAAGAATGTTGTGAATTAAAACACTAAATCAGTCTTAAAATGATAGTACATGTAAAAATGTGTTAAGATTATCTCAAGTTCTTCTGTAAATCGGACTCATGGAACTCCAATAAGGGACTGCTAGTTAACAAGCACCTTTAAGCTCTCAAGAGCAAATTTCTCACACAACACAGTTAGTTCGGCTAAATACATTGTAAACAAAAAGCAGAAAATAAAACCTGAAAAAAAGAAATGCAGTAGACTGGAAGAAAGTACAATACTGAGCAAAATAACAAGAACAGATACTAAATAATTAGCTGTTGTTAGTAACTACGTCAACTGTGAAGTTGAACCAAGGTGGGGTGGTTGCGTAACGATTGAAAGACCACGCGCTCAGCTCCAGGTCGAAGCGCTATCAAGTAGCTACTACTTGGATGGGTAAACGCAGTCTATGGACGTCTTAGTAAATAACCAAAACTCAGCCTTATACCCATCCCTCTGAAGTAAATGAATCCAGTACTAGCAAGTCTGACTGGGGTTAAAGAGGGAAACGTTCACCTGTGTCAGGTGACAAAACTTGTGTGATCCCATATGGCAGGTGATACTCAGTAGCTCTGCGATGTAAGTTTCCCAAAAAGAGCTACACACAACATTTAACTTTTACCGTGTGGTGCTGCAGAAATTGTTAGATCTGTGGAAATTAAAAATTAATCACACAATTAACTGCGTAAAATTTGCAAAAACTATAACAAATTTTGAATATGTCAACATTTTGATTAAACTGACATCTGTCAGGACACTTATGCCCGGTTTTTGAAAGCAGGGGTAAACCAGTAGCGATTGCAATCCCGGGATCCCAAATCCCGGTCGTTTCAATTCCGGGATTACAAAATTAGTTAAAATCGTACTTTGTCACGTGTTAAATGATAGAAATAAGAATTTTAACCCTGTTGGTGAACAAAATATTTATGTGCACTAGAGTCCCACTCTTTGCTGTGCACTGTAATTCGTATTCTGACAGTCATTATCACTCCATGCAGTTCGGATATACCTTCCGTCGGGGCCTACTATATCATAATGCATGGAATAAATCAAATGGGAATACCAAAATGACGACCAATCTGTGAGCCTAATCCCAAAACGGTATCCCAGCATTACAAATTTTTCAATCCCGAATCCTGGGGTTAAAAATTCAATCCCGGGATTGCAATCACAATAAACCAGGAGTTAAGCAAAAATTGCGTTCTTGCAACTGCTTGCCCTGTTTTAAACCAGAGGCAAAACTCAAGACAAGCAAAATGGCTCACTTCGACTACTTCGATAACGATTTGTTAGTCTATTCGGCTGTCTAGTAATATTAATAGCAAATTTCAAGTTGCAACAGGTGTTCTGATTAAGTTAATAATAAAACGTAAATATCTTGCACAACATCATTATTTTAAAATAACTTTTATTAATATGCTATGACACTTATTTTGTTCAACATCATAATTGAGATTGCTATAATTAATGCAAAAACATTTTATGGTCAGCGAATTGTTGCTTGCAATGTTGGAAATAGCATTTTGTATTGAAGCCATTCGCTAGATGGCAGCGCTAGAAACGACCAAACAATAAATCTGCATCGTTCTGTGATAAATCAACTCGGCATTTCGCCAAGTCATGTGGTCGTTATCGACCAATCAGATGCCGGTTTACAAAGATTGCTGAGTTACCCCGAGTTTAAACGTGCAGTTACTAACCCCGGGCTACCTATCGTTGCAAAAACGCCAAAAGTTTCACCGAAATTTAACCCGAAGGTAACCCTTCGATCTCAGGTTGGATAATCCGAGGTTTACTCCTCGTTTCAAAAACTAGGCATTACACTTAGATACAGAATGTTTAGATCTGACCAGATCCAAACCAAACCCACAAAATCTGGATCCAGATCCTCGGAGGGCGAAATGCAAGCCAGAAAACTGCCAGATAAAATAGCTGGATCAAGAATTCCAGATCCGATGCACCCACCTCTAACTTAGCCAACAAAGAAAGAATACGACATACACACAATAATAAATACACTAAAAACATCAACAAACCGACCACAAGGCACATCACTCAACTCGACGTGTGTACTGCGCCCACCTCTGCAGTCTGCAGCTCGACATTAACGACAAAGTCCACTTAAGCTACGTCCACACAGACGTCAGACTTTTGTGTGATGCGGATGTCCGACCCCATGATCTGCCACCATGATGCGGTGGTGGGGCGCAGTTCTTTGAAAAACCACAAACAATTTCTACAATTTGGTGCAGATATGCAGCTAATATCCAGCGCTAATGTACTGGTTGATCTTCGGCTATGACGCAGATTTCGGTTCTACAGTCATCCACGGCTTCGTAGCCGTTTAATGTAATAAATGTACAAAACATCAGTTTATACACTTGTTAATGGCAACATTTAAGGACTTGCACATCGAAAACAGCAAAAATTACGAAAGG